>PVBE010552342.1_pt1 | contig 41297 bp, 35 predicted proteins | sample 1631181 | NCBI WGS metagenome assembly PVBE01 (sample SAMN08397723, study PRJNA350692) | Marine metagenome, whole genome shotgun sequencing project. | isolation source: water | place: Pacific Ocean | collected 2012-04 | reverse complement strand
GGATCCGTCGTGCCGGACTTGATCCGGCATCCAGTGAGAAATCGACCGCCGGAGGCGGCTCTTCTTCTACCGGATTCCCGCTTTCGCGGGAATGACGGGAGTGGCGGGGATGACGGCGAGAGGATCCGTCGTGCCGGACTTGAACCGGCATCCAGTGGGAGATCGGCCGCCGGAGGCGGCTCTTCTTCTACTCGATTCCCGCTTTCGCGGGAATGACGGGGATGACGGCGAGAGGATCCGTCGTGCCGGACTTGATCCGGCATCCAGTGAGAAATCGACCGCCGGAGGCGGTTCTTCTTCTACCGGATTCCCGCTTTCGCGGGAATGACGGGAAAGCTCGAGTTTGAAGTAGGAGATCCAGGAATGTGGCGAATACACTTATTGATCGTCGGTTTGAGTGCATTTTCATTGTCCTCAAACGCCACGGATCTAGCCGGTACCGTCGAAGAACTGTCCGGCAAGCCCGCTTCGGGCACGTTCGTCACTGCCGAATTGAATGGGCGGGCGATGTCGGTCAGTGTCGTCACCGACGCCGAAGGCCGTTACGCGATCCCGGCACTATTCGCGGGCGAGTACACACTCAGCGCGACGAAAATCGGTTTCGAAAAGTCTGAAACGGTGAACTTCACGTTGTCGGAAGAAGGCGCCCGGCATGACTTCGTACTTGCGGCGACCGACAATCCGGCCGCCCAATTGCCCGGTAATACCTGGCTCGCAGCACTTCCAGAAGGCAGTTACAAAGCGCGCTTTGTCACCGGTTGCACCATCTGCCACGACATCGGCGCCGAACCCATAAGGCGGCGGCGGAGTCGCGAGGAGTGGATCGCGGCGATTAAGCTGATGCGCGAAGGGCTCGACATCTACAGCGTCATTCCCAACATCGACAACGCCGAACTCGCGGATTGGCTGCTGGCGCACGAGTTTGGCGAAAGGCCCGCCGCGATCGCCCAGCCCGATCCCGGGCAAGACGCCACCGCAAACCTTGTCATCACCCGATACGAAGTCGGCGATGTCAACAGCTGGGCGCACGACATGATCATCGAACCCGCTACCGGCGCAGCCTGGGTCGGGGACTATCCCGATGACAAACTGATCCGCGTGGACCCGCGCACCGGAATACAGCGGAGCTATCAACTGCCCGTGACCGGAAGCGGCATGCATACGCTGCATTTCGACGCCAAAGGTTTCCTTTGGATCACCTTGCAGCTGGCTGACATGGTGGCGCGTTTCGACCCGCGCACCGAGCAGTTCCGGATCTACGGCGGCTTTCAGCAGGGATCACTTGTTCATTCTTTCGCCTACGATGAATTCGGACTCGTGCAACTCGATTCCGAAGGCCGCATGTGGATGTCCGAGTTCGGTACAAACGCGGTAGCGAGCCTCAACCCGGACACCGGCGAGGTGAAAGAATACAAACTGCTCGGCAATACCGGCCACACCTATGGGATCGCGCTCGACAGCAAGGAGCGCGTCTGGTTCACGAAATACAACGAAAACAAGTTCGGCTACCTCGACCCGAAAAACGGCCGGGTGACCGAGAAGGAAATGCCGCGCCCCGACAGCGCGCCGCACCGCATGGACGTCGACCGGCAGGACCTCCTGTGGATCCCGAACTCGGGCTACGGCACGCTTGCCATGTACGACATCGGTAGCGGGAACTTGCGCGAAATTCCGTTACCGGATCCCGACACCTTTCCGTATGCCGCGCGCTTCGACGGTGCCACCGGGACCGTCTGGATCACCGGCAACGGCGCTAATTCCCTCTACCGCTTCGACCCCGAGACCGAGACCTTCGACACCTATCGCATACCCGCCGCGCAGGCATACGGCCGTATGATCGCGATCGATTACTCGACCGGGGACGTGTGGACCGCGCTCTCGAATTATCCCAACAAGCACACCGGCCGCAACACCGGAACACTGGTACGTTTGCAGGGCGTTGCGCGGCCGACACGTCGGGAGTGACTTTGGCGGCGACGCCGGTAGTATTGCGTGACCCAACCAATCCTCTACGAATTTCCCCACTCTCATTTTTGCGAGGTGGCGCGTTGGGCGCTGGATTACAAAGGGATTTCCTATCGCTCGAAGGTGCTCTTTCCCGGTTACCACTTGTATCAAATGAAGGCAATTGCGCCGCAAAGCAGTCTGCCGGTACTTCGGGACGGGCGCGAAACAGTTCAGGGATCGCAGGCGATCCTCGATCACCTCGATCGAAAGTATCGGGACAAACCATTGGCCGCAGAACTGGACATAGAACAAATCCATCAGCTCGAAAACGAAATTGCAGACAGCGTGGGCGTTCCGCTCCGGCGCCTGTGTTACGCATATTTACTGGATCGACCGGATCTCGTACGCTACTTCTTTATGCACCGTTCGAGCCGCTGGCAGAATCTCCTCTTTGCGCTCGTTTATCCGATGCTGAGAAAACGCTTGCGCGAAGTATACGACTGCACACCGGCCGGTGCCGCGCGCGCGAAGGAAGAGATCGCTCGCGCCTGCGATCGATTTGATCGACAACTCGAAGGACGGGACTATTTAATGGGCGACAGCTTTTCTCGAGTGGATATGACTTTCGCATCTCTCGCGGTCTTCATAGCGATGCCAAGCCAATACCCGGTCGCTTGGCCGATTGAACTGAACAACCACGAGCTCACCGATTGGTTACGCTCGTTTCGCGAACGTCCCAGCTACCGACACGTCGAAAAAACCTATGCGAACCACCGACAGAACTAAGGAACCTCTGACCGGCCGCTCCCCATAGCGGCGCGAGACTATCGACTACTATGCGAACCGATTACGAAACCATAACACTCGAACAGGCCCGGGAGTCTGTGTTGCTGCTGACTCTCGATCGTCCACAACGAGCCAATGCCATGAATACGCAGATGGGTCTAGACCTGCGACAAGTGTTTACGGATCTGTACGCCGAACCCGAAACCTTCCGCTGTGTCGTCATCACCGGCCGAGGCGACAAGGTTTTTTCGGCGGGCGGGGATCTCAAGGATCGCGACGGCATGACCGATCAGCAATGGCAACATCAGCACGCTATTTTCGAGCAGATGGTCCGTGGGCTGCGCGAATGCCCGATACCCGTTATCGGTGCCATTAACGGTGCGGCATTCGGCGGAGGCTGTGAACTCGCGCTGGCATGCGACTTCCTCTATGCAGCCGAACATGCTCGGTTTGCTTTGACAGAAATCACCCTTGGGATCATGCCGGGCGCGGGCGGCACAATGAACCTGCCGCAGGCGGTGGGTGAGCGCCGCGCACGGGAAATCATTTATACCGGTACGCCTTTCAGCGCACAGGAGGCGTTTTCCTGGGGTCTCCTAAACCGGGTATGCGCCGCCGAAGAGTTGCTCGACGAAACGCTCACCACCTCGCAGCGTATCGCGGAGAACGCGCCTATTGCGGTTCGTCAAGCAAAAAAATCGATCGCTGTGTCGACCCAGGTCGATCGTCATACCGGTTATATGTTCGAACTCGAAGCCTATAACCGGATGGTATCGACCGAAGATCGGCTCGAAGGGATCCGCGCGTTCAACGAGAAACGTAAACCCGATTTCAAGGGCCGCTAGTGGACCCGCAGGAGAATACGCAGATGAGCCCGACCCGTGAGGTATGGATCCGAGAAGTGGGCACGCGCGACGGACTGCAGAGTATCGAGACCCAATTCAGCACCGAGAGTAAGCTCGAATGGATCCGCTTGGAGACTGCGGCCGGGGTACCGGAGATCGAAGTCGGCTCTTTCGTGCCACCGAAACTCCTACCGCAGATGTCCGATACGGCCGACGTCGTCGCCGGCGCACTCGAGGTCCAGGGATTGCGAGTCTCGGTACTGGTACCCAACTTGCACGGCGGACAAGCGGGGATGGCGAGCGGCGCGCATCAGCTCAACTTCCCCGTGTCGGTATCAGAAGCCCACAGCCAGGCGAATTTGCGCAAATCTGTCGATGCCGCCATCGACGATTTCGCGCGCGTTATCGCGTACCGCCGGGATCACCCGGAATACGGGGGCGTCCGGATCGGCGCAGGTCTGGCGACGGCATTCGGCTGCACTATCGCCGGCCGGGTGCCCATCGAGGATGTAATCGAAGCCGCCGAGAAGATCGTTGCGCTCGGCCCCGACGAAATAGCAGTCGCCGACACCGTTGGTTACGGCAACCCCGCGCAATGCCGCACCCTATTTCGCGAAATCTTAGCGGTCGCCGGGGACATACCGGTAGCCGCGCATTTCCACGATACGAGAGGCCTCGGGTTAGCTAATGTCGATGCCGCACTGAGCGTCGGCGTACGCCGTTTCGACGCATCCTTGGGCGGTCTCGGTGGCTGCCCATACGCACCGGGCGCCAGCGGTAACGTCGTTACCGACGACCTGGTGTTCATGCTCGAAGCGATGGGACTCAACACGGGTATCGATCTTGACCGGCTGCTCGAGGCGAGACGGTTTATGGAACGCCACCTGAACGACGAACCCACCTACGGCGCCGTCGCAATCGCCGGTCTACCCAAAGGATTCGCGGGCGGCCGCGCAACCGCATAACGGCGATCGATTAGAACGGCAGGAGTTCTGACCGCTTAGGGTCGTTCATGGTACATTCGCCCGCGGGCCTAGTCACTCCGACCTATGAGGAGACACTACATTGGACGACAACGCAAAAAAAACGGCATTACGCATGATCCCCTACGGCCTCTATGTGCTGACCAGTGCCGCGAAAGACGGCGAAGTTGCGGCCGCCACCGTCAACTGGGTAACGCAGACGGCGTTCGAACCACCGCAGGTGGTGGTCGGAGTCAAGGCCGACTCGAGCGCGCACACGATTATAAAAAAGGCCGGCCATTTCGCCCTCAACGTCCTCGGTAAAGCGCATCAGGGTCTGGCCTTCGCCTTCTTCAAGCCGGCCGAAGTAGACGGTCACACCGTCAGCGGCGAACCGTTCTCCACCGGAACCAGTGGCTGTCCGCTGCTGGAATCCGCCGCCGCGCACATCGAATGCCGTTTGGTCCACACGTTCGAACAAGGCGATCACTCGGTGTTCGTCGGCGAGGTAATCGATGCGGGCGTGCCACACTCACCCGAGGGTCGGCCGGACGACGTTACCCTGACCCTCAAGGATCTTGGCGACAAGGTTTTTTACGGCGGTTGAGGGTTTCGGGAACGAACGCCGCCTTCGGATCGCTAGATTACGACCGCGTGCGCGCTTTCGAACATCGCCACGACAACGAAAACCGCACACAGCATCAGCGCGACAAAACTCTTCATAGCCCACCTCCGCATTGTGAGGTTTGAGTCTAGGCTCGCTGAATCACGACGATACTGACCGGGATCAGTATCTCGGCTCCGCCGGATCGCGCCTCGTCGACGGTAGCGGTAGATTCCTCTGGCGGCTCGCCGGGAGGGATTACAATGCCTTACGTACCCGCTCGGCGTATTCCTCCAGCACGGCCTCGTCTTCCATCTGCCGCGCGTGCAGTTTCAATTGAAGGCCGTCGTGGCGGGGCAGGACGTGAAAATGCAAATGAAAGACTGTCTGACCCGCCGCTGCACCACTGAGTTGCGCGACCATGATCCCCGGCGCATCGAACGCCTTCTTCACCGCTGCGGCGATCATCTGCGTGACCCGAATGGTTGCGGCGAGACTCGCGGGGTCGACATCCAGCAAGTCTTCGGCCGGGTACTTCGGGATCACCAAGGTGTGCCCCGGCACCTGCGGCATCACGTCCATGAAGGCCAGCGTTTGCTCGTCCTCATAGACGCGATACGAAGGCGCCTCGCCGCGCAGGATTTTGGCGAAAATGTTGTCGTCCTTATATGGCACCGATAATGCTCCTTTAGCGCCGGCGGCGGCCGGTGTGCGACTGTCGAGGCACCGTGCCTGCCCTTTCCCGTCCTATCCCCGGGCGGCGAGTGTATCTTTGATGCGATCGGCAACGCGAAACGCGTTCGCGTAAATGGTCCAAGTATAGGGCACGGCGCCGCCGGTCGGCATGAAACTGCCATCGGTTACATACAGGTTCTCGACTTCGTGAGCCCGGCAGTCGGCATTCAACACGGAGTGTTCAGGGTCGTTGCCGAAGCGACAGCCGCCGGCTACCAGATTGGCCGGCGGCGAACCCGAAATGCCCGAACGCACGTTGCTCGCGCCCATCGATTCGAGTACCGCTTCCGCTTTGTTCGCCAGATACCGGCCGATTTTTAAATCCTGACGGTGAAAACCGATCCGAACCCGAGCTACCGGTGCGCCCCATTTGTCCTTGACCTCCGGGTCGAGAGTAACGAAGCAGTCATCGGTCGGCGTCCAGTCGCAAAACACCTCGAACTGAAGATACCTGGCCTCGGTGAAATACGCTTTCAGACGCCGCTTCAGCGGCTCTCCCCAAAGAAGCCCGTCCGGTCCGCGTTTCTGCGAATTGGCCCTGGTGATCGGATTGGAGTGCTTGAACAGAAAATCTATGGTTCCACCTTTGACCCGCCCGCCGAGTGCCTCGTCATCGATAAAATACCAGTCCTGTAGCGCCCGGTTGACAAAAGGACCTCGCACTTTAAGACGATTGCTTTGCTCTTCGTCCAGTTCCGCGAATGAAAAATCACCGGTTCCCGAACCGCCGGCAGAAAATATGAGATTTTTTCCCACCTGCCCGTTGTTGTTGGCGAGTCCCTGTTGATGCTTCGGCCCGGTAGACAGCAGCAACAAGCGCGACGTCTCTATGGCTTGACAGGCAACGACATAGACCCGTGCATCAACAGTTCTCTTGTTGTTTTGCCGATCAGAATATTCCGCCGAAACGACCTGTCCGTTTTGATCGCTCGCTAATTTGTAAACCTTGGCATGCGGGCGCACTTCACAGCGGCCGGTAGCGACGGCGCGCGCCAGGAGGGCCGCCCTCGAGCTGCCTTTGGCGCCGGTCGAGCAACCATAGCTGCCGCAATAGTCAGAATACGAGCAGCCGCCCCGGTTCATCGCAGCAACGGGAAGTATCGCTCGCGGCACCGGGATCGAATGAAAGCCGAGCCGGCTACAGGCGCCATCGATCAACGCTGCGATCGGATGTTCGAGTGTCGGCGGGAATGGGAAGTCACTCGTAGACCGCGGCTCCAGATGCGGGTGATCGACGACGCGTCCGGAAACACCGACTTCGGCCTCGACCATAGTGTAGTAAGGCTCCAACTCCTCATAGCGGATCGGCCAATCGACGATGTTGGCCCCATCCACCGGGCCAAAGCTCGACAGTAACGTGAAGTCCTCCGGCTTCATTCGATGGAAAAAGCCGCTCATGAAATTGCTCGACCCGCCCACACAGTTTCCGTTCCAGAAATCCCAACCCGATTCGAAAGTCGGCCGCGCTGCCCACTCGCCGTTTCCGTCGGTGTCTTCTATGACGTGTTGTTCCTCCCACAACTTGGGCGTGTAAACACTGCGCCGGCAACAAGCCATTTCATCTTTGTAAAAATTCTTCTCGGTAAACCACGGACCTTTTTCCAACACCACCACGGAAAAGCCGGCTCTGGCGAGCGTCAACGCGACCGGACCGCCGCCGGCGCCGCTACCGATAACACAGACGTCGAAATCCGTACTCACAATTTCTGGTATCTCTGGTTCGCCGGCGGCCGCGGGAAACCCGGTTGATGCTCGAGCCATTTCCAACCGATTTGGTCCGGATTGCCGCCGTATACGGGATCGCTCAACAGCGCTTCGAAGATATACAGCAAGACCAGCGATATCCAGCGCTCGCCTGCGCCGGTTTTTTCGATCTGCCTCAAAACGTCCTCGCGCTGATCTTTGCCCAGCACGATGAATCTCGCCTCGTGCCGTTTGACCGCGATGTCGTTCAGCCAACCCACGCCGTTCAGAATAAATTTCCTGTTGTCCGGATCCATGTGCGGCTCGGCCAGCTGAGTACGTAGAAACGCCGTCGCGTTGATCTCCCGCGCACCGGGCGCGTCCGGAGTCGTGGGAAACAGGTGGTCGTGTACGGCGCTCAGGGTCGGCCAGGGTTCGTCTTTTGACGGTGCTTCGGTATTCGGATCGGCGACCGAGCCGGCACTGGCGGGTCGCGGCAACTCCGCGGCGGCAGCCAGCAGTACGCTCAAGCGGGTAACGAAGACCCGCCGATCGATCGTCTTTGTGCGAACATCGGCGAGCAAAGAAAAGAGTTCCTTACTCGAGCCGCCGAACTCGTTACTATGAGGATGTTCTTTTCTCGCAGACATTTTCTACCCCTCGCCGGTCACAACTCTCCAGTAGACGCCGAGGTACCCCATTTACGGAGAAAGTCGATAAACCGCACTGTCGAATATTTCCCGCTTTCCAGTAGCCCGGTGGTGTCGTCCGAATAAATGACGGTGCCATCGTTCTCCGCGATAAAGAAATGTGGATAGCCGAATGTCTCCGGCAACGCGGACATAAACGCTTCGTTTTCATTTTTGTCGCTGACGTTGACCTTTAACACGACGAACCTCTCGTGCAGGACGTCCTCAACGTTTGGATTCTCGGCAATGAAGCGATCGAGGGCTTTGCAATAGTCACACCAGTTGCCGCCGGCTTCGATCAAGACACGGCGATTCGTTCGCTTCGCAAATTGCAGGGCTTGCTTACCGTCTGCGACCGGATCTCTGTCGGGAACGTACGCTTTACTGTAAGCAGGGATGAAAGCTTCCTCGCCGGTCGCTTCGGCCCACGCTTGCGGCAGTGTCAACGCCGCTACTAGGAGCACCGATACCATTAATCGAATATTCATTGAGACCAAAGACGGATTTCGCTCACGAGGTACGACATTCTCCATAGCCGAAACGAACACCGGGCCTTCACCGGATATCGGCGACACAACGAAACCCGATGGAACCGTAAATCCGTTTCCCCTGTTCGGGCGCTTTCACGTTACGAAATGACGACCGAAGGTTGGCCCGGTTTTCATCCCAGGATCCGCCGCGTACGACGCGTCGCTTACCCGAACCCGGACCGTCGAGATCCCCTTTCGCGTACAGCGACGTGATCGCATCAGGGGCATACCAGTTTGCCGTCCATTCACCGACATTGCCATGCATGTCGAACAGCCCGAACGCATTGGCCCGACGGCTACCGACGGGCCAGGTGCGATCCTCACCGCATCCGTCCGGTTCGTCGCCGGCGGTGCCCAGCGTCTCGCCATCATCGACGATGGCCTGCTTGCAACTGACCTCCTGCCCCCACGGGTAGCGGGTAGCCGACCCGGCACGCGCGGCCTTCTCCCATTCCGCTTCGCGCGGCAACCTCTTGCCCAGGTTCCGACAATACGCCACCGCCTGCCGCCAATCGATGCAGTTAACGGGGTGATCACCGCGTCCCGGGCCGTCATAGTTGCAATATTGATTACGATTGTGGTCTTTCGGCACGGTACAAGGTCCGTCTTCGACGCAAACTCGATATTGGCTCACGGTTACCTCATGGGTATCGATTTCAAAGCCCGGGACCACTACGCGCGTACCGCCTGCCATCCCCTCGTCGTTTTCGCACTCCGGATCCCCGAGCGAACACCCCATTGGAAACGGTCCATCCGGGATGGCGACCTGCGCCGCAGTAATCGGTGCCGCCCATAGGCTGATGAATGCGGAAACGGCGATCAGAGAAAGTAGTCTCGAGAAAATCATCGCTTTCACAGTTTTATCAACCTGCATTGGCGAAATATCGTCTTCATCCATTTTCCTGAATACTGAACCCGGCAAGCCACCCGCGTGCAACGCACCCCGGTAGTAAACTTACACGGTCTTGGGCCGCGGATCCGTCAAATAACTCCGCTAAGGGTCGTCCTGCGTCAACTGCACGGAGAAATTCCCACTCGAGATCGTCAAGCGGTTCGATACGCAGTTCAAAACCCTGCCGCCACACGATCAAGCGGATACCCCCTTGGTCGATATCGATCATACCGCAGTCGGGCGCTCCGTCCTGATTCGCCTCCCAGATCGTATGCGTCGGGAACGCGCTCGCAAGCAGCGTCGCCGAGACGGGCAGTCGAAAAACAATCCGGCCGCGCGCGCCTTCTGAGACCGCGTCCAAAGCTTGAAGTTCCATCGGTTCGTCGCCGGCCGCATTGAAGGCTCGGTGCCAAGCCCACTCGAGGGCCGCGATATCAGGTAGATAAGCGAGACCCGAAGCCGGTTCGAACCCCGAGACGAACGTTGCGAAATCCTGACCGAAATCGCCCAGATTAGGAGACTGGGACGGATACCGACGAACGAAGACGGTCGCCATGGCGGTAAAAAAACCGTCACCGACCAGACGTCTGCACACCGGATAGATTTCTCGGAGTGCCCGGATCAGCTTACCGTGGATACTGTTGCGGTAGATAGTCAGATGATCCGCCGCGCTCAACGTTTCTGTCGCAGCAATCTCCGCGAGAATGCCATCGCCCCTGCCGGGGCCGGTATCGGAAAACACCGCTTCGCAAAATGCCGCTTGCAACTCCGCCAGTTTCATCGGACCGGTCCTTGAACCCGATCGATGCAGGCCTGCGCCTTTTGCGCTTCATCCATCAGTACCGAAAGCGACGGTATATCGGTGTCCCATTCGATCAGTGTCGGTATCGGACCCAATAACCTCAGGGTCTCACGGTAGAGCGCCCACACCGGCGGATGCACCCGGTAGCCGTGGGTGTCGAACAGATAGCCCTGCTCCACTTCGTAACCGGCGAGATGGATTTCCTTAACCCGTTCACGAGGTACCGCGTGAATATATTGAGCGGCGTCGAATCCGGCGTTGACGGCGCTGACATGAACGTTGTTTACATCGAGGAGCAGCTCGCAGTCGGTGAGTTCCACGAGACGCGTGAGGAAGTCCCATTCAGGCATCGCGGAACATTGAAAGCTCAAGTAGGCAGCGGGATTTTCGATCAACAACCGACGCTTGAGAAAATCCTGCACGCGGGCGACGCGGTCGGCGACGTGGGCAAGCGTTTCGTCGGTGTAGGGCAAAGGGATCAGATCGTGCAAATATCTACCGCCGATCGATACCCACGCCAGATGATCGGAAACATACGTCGGCTCGAACTGGTCGACTAATGCACGCAGCCGCCGCAGATAGTCGAAATTGAGGGGATCGGAAGACCCCAATGACATTCCGACACCGTGCAAGGTGACCGGATACGACGCCCGGATCTGCTCGAGATGGTGAAGCGGCATGCCGCCGTCGGCGATGTAATTCTCGCTCAGGACTTCGAACCAGCTGACGGCCGGCCGGGTCTGCAGGATTTCCTGGTAATGACAAGAACGCAACCCGATCCCGGCGCCGCTTATTGCTTCGTTAGGAGATTGCGGCATCGGCGGTTGCGCCTTTCACAACAAAAAGGGGCCGCACCCTTTCGGGCCCGGCCCCGCGCAGGGCACCCGGCGTTTCCTATTTGGGAGCCGCCGCCTTGAGCATCGAACCGGCGATTTTTGCGCAAGTACCTTCCGGTACGTAGATCCACTCTTGCGCGTCTCCGTCCGTCGCGGCCTGGCCTGCGCAGTCGTGTTTGGCGGTACCGCAATCGTTCATTCCCGCCTTTACGATCCCGGCACATTTTTCAAAACCGGCTTTCGCCGCCTGGGCCTGGTCGCCAACCGCACCGAGACCCAACGCGACGACGCCCGCCAGCGCGGCATTCATAAGAACCTTCTTTTCTTTCATCTACATTCTCCGATCGTTTGTTGTAAGGATCGCCCGGTCCGGTTCATGGCAAACCGGAAACGCGGCACTCTTTCCCGCGCCTCTTAGCAGCCGTGCGAGGAATTCGACACCGGCCGGCGGCGCTTAGTTCCGACGACGTTCGCGCCGTTGCTGACGGTATTTCCAAAAACCGACTAAAACTTCCAGTTGATATCGAACCGAAATCGATTGCCGTCCTGCGTATTGTTATTCGAGTCCACCGTATACAGCCGCGCGACGAGGTTCCAATTCTTCCACGGTACGTAGACCGCTCGAAACTCGTGACCATGGAAGTCACTGGCATCGGTCTGGGCGGCGGAGCCCCAACGCATCCAATCGTCTTGCGCGTACGAGGCGTTGACGGCGAACGTCTCGATATCCGCATAATAGTAGCCGAGCTGCCAATCGCCTTGCTTCTTCTTCGAGCCTAGCAACAGCGACACGACGAATCCCTCCGTATCGTCGTCATCGACATCGTCGGCCGCCGAGAAACCGACTAAGTCGGCAGCGGAATAGTCTTCGCTGTTGGTAAAAAAGTCGAAGCCCAGCCTCAGCGGAAAATCGCTAATCTTGGTGTTGGCCTGGACGTTAGCGACCCAGATCGTGTAATCGCGCCCCCAGTTTCCCCTGCGCAACGGTGCTTCCGTGGCAGTACCGTCCGCCGGCGAACCGTCTCCATTGGTCGCGACGACCCCGCCTGCCAGCGTTACACCGATATCATTTATTTTGTCGGAATATACGAGCTGCCCGGTGGTCACCTCACCGTGGAAATCGTCCATGCCGTCCGGCAACGCGGCGTAGCCGGCGCTGCCTTTGAGTTTGCCCGTCCCCAGCCCTACCGCGAATCCTACCGCGCCGCCGGCGACGGTCACATCGTCATCCCACAACAGTTCATTTTGCTTCCAGATCGGCAGACCATTGCGCCCCACCCAGACCCAAAACGTGTCGTTCTTGGCCTTCCCGTACCACTTGTCAAAGTTGAAGTCCGCATCCCCGTGGGAGTTGTTGTCCCAATCCCAGATCGTGATGTGCGGCGACTGCTGGCTGTCGTTGGAACCGGAACGAACACGGGCATTCAGCTCTATGGCTTGGTGCGGTTTGATCTTCAGACCGAGGCGGCCACGTACGCGCAGGCGACCACGATCAAACCGATCCCGCCCGGAACTCCTTTCGGAATCCCAATCCTGTTCGACCCGGAAGCGGAAGTCACCGTAGATGTCGAACATACTCCGCCAGTCACCGTCGGCGCCCGCCAAGGCACCAGCCGGCGCCAATGTAATGGCAGCAACGAAAACCCCGATTGCCGACCGACTAACCATCATAACGTCGCGATTTTGCCACTTCTTCATAAATTTCTTCCGATATCGATCGATTTTGACCGTGTTTGAGAGCGGAAAATATCCGTGGAGCGCCCAGTTAGCTGAATACGGCTCGCATGATCCATGCCAAGTATCCTATCGAACAGTAGCAGCACGCCCGCTCCTCGCGCAAACAAAGTCTCCTGCCGTAGCTCCATTCGATTCGGTGGCCACTACGAGCGGCCCGCGGCTCACTCGCTGCTGTATTGTGGCGAAGCACAGACAATGTGGTAAAAGCGAGACACATTCCCCACCGGCGCCCGGCCGGCGCCGATCCAACTGGCGCCGTGCCTCGATTGAACGAAATGAAGCAGTGGTCCGGCGGTGCTGAGACGATCCTTTCAATTCCGCCGTCCCCAAAAGGGCCGAACCGAGCTAAGAAGGACCGCGGCGCAGGCGACGCGGCGGCAGACCGCCTGTTCGAAATCAATGCCCCTGAAGTTGGAAAGTGGCTGGTCGATCGCGCGGTTTCAAGGGCCGTCGGGTTCCGACATCTTCGACCTTAGTCAATGCTCCCGGCGGTCAACTTTTTGAAACGAACGCCGTTGGCCCGATTTCTGCTAGTAGCAGGAAGAGACGGAAAGACACGAGGGTATTGTCTGTAAGACGGCGAAACGTTCTCGGCCCGACAAATACGCGCCCCGACGCGTCGCGCCGACCGGACCGGCCGGAGAGACCACGTTATTTAACGAGACGGAGGATTCAAGTGATGAAAATTCGCGGAGCGTATAGCGCTTCTTTAGTACTTGTCGGCGCGATGCTGCTCGCCGGTACGATGCCGGCATTCGCCGCTGGTTATTCCGAAATCGAAGTCAACGGCGGCGGCAGTGTCGCGGGCAAACTCACCTTTGAGGGCGCGCTGCCCGAAGACGCGATCGAAAAGATCAGCATCAACAAGAACCCGGACGTCTGCGACGTCGAGGGGACAGGCTACCGCGAAATCGTCTGGGTGGACGTCGCCGACGGCGCTCTGCGGGGCGCGTTCGTGTTCATCGACAAGATCAAAGAAGGCAAGGCCTGGGCGGAGCCCGAGGGCGGCAATTATGTGATCAACCAGGAAGGTTGCCGCTTTCGACCGTGGGCCCAGGTGATGAAGCCCGGGCCAATCATCATCCGTCACAGTGATCCGGATTCGGTACTGCACAACATTAATACGCGCGAAATGATCGGGGTCGAAAAGGGCAAGATCGTGAAACGGACCATGTTCAATTTCGGGCAACCGGAGCCCGGCGACATCGAAAAAAAATTAACGCCGCGTCGTTCGCCTTTTATCGCGATGAACTGCGAGGCGCACAATTTCATGTTCGGCTTCATGATGGCACCCAAACATCCGTACGCCGTAGTCGTCGGCGAGGATGGTTCGTATTCCATCGACAACGTACCGCCGGGGACCTACAAAGTGAAAGCGTGGCATCCGCGATTCGGACTCAAGGAAACCGAACTGACGGTGCCTGAAGGCGGTTCGGTAGAGGCCGATTTCAGCTTTTCAATGTGATCCGACAATTGGGGAGATAGACATAATGATCCAGAAATTCCCGCATTGGCGGCGTCCTGCATGCCGCAATGCCTTTGCAATTGCCGCGCTCGTCGCGGCGGTCGGGGCGCCAATCTCATTCCCGGCGGTCGCCGCCGGCGACCATCCGGCCATCGGGCCGCTGGCGGCGAGAAAGGCGCCGAAAGCGTCGCTTGTCGAGATGGGCAAACGTCTATTTTTCGACGTCCGCATCTCGGGCGACGGCGCCATCAGCTGCGCCACATGCCATAGTCCGACGCAGGGATTCACCCGGCAGACGGACAAGAAGGACAAACCAATGGCGCTGTCCGACGCCTATCCCGGCACACGGCATTTCCGCAACGCACCGACGTTGTTGAACACGGCCTACAAAGCGGATTTCGAGAACGTCGGCTGGGGTTGGGACGGACACATGGGCGCCAACCTGAACGATGTCATGCGCAGCGAGATCACCGAAACGATGATCCTGAACATGGACATGCGCCTGATGCACGAACGGATGAAACAGGATCCGGTATATGTCGAAATGTGCCAGGAGAACTTCGGCGGCGAGTGCAGTTCGGGCCGGGGCCGGAAGGCTCTAGTCGCCTTTTTGGAGACCCTCGTCTCTAAAGACGCACCCTTCGACAGCGGTAAACATTCCGCGGCGGCGAAACGCGGGCAGACCGTGTTCGAGGGCAAGGGCAATTGCGTGCAATGTCACAACGGCGCCTATTTCTCCGACGGGAAACCGCATAACACCGGCGTCGCCGAAAACCTGGAGATCTTCAAAGATCCCCTACGTCATATCGCCTACCGAGCCGTGATCACGAATCACGGCGTACCGAAGGCCGACATGTGGCGCCGCGACGTCGGTTATTTTCTGGTCAGCAAAGACTACGCGGACGTTGGCAAGTTCATTACGCCGACGCTGCGCGAACTCAAATACACCGCCCCCTACATGCACAACGGCGTCCTTTCCACTTTGACCGAAGTGGTCGACTTCTACGATCAGGGCGGCGGGCACGATGATCCGCTTCCCAACGAGTTGCAGAAACTGGGTCTGAGTAAACAAGAGAAACAAGACCTGGTTGCGTTTCTCGAGAGTATCAGCAGCGCCAAACCGGTGACGGTAGAAAAAGTGAAAATTCCAGAGGAATACCAGCCGCTGCCCGATTGGGTCAACGTGCACAACTAGTTAGGTGGACGGAATGATGAAAACGAGCAAGAAAATGTTGTGGGGATCTATCTCCATCGTAACGATACTACTGCTGGGTGGTGCGGGGAATGCGCTCGCCGAGGGCGACCCCGACGCCGATCCGCCGCTGGCGCCGCTGCCGTTACCGATACCCACGGTACCGGATAATCCGATCACCGACGAAAAGATTGCCGTCGGCAAACTCCTGTTTTTTGATCCCAAGCTGACCGGAGACGCGAGCCTCGGCTGCGGGGACTGCCATGATCCGAAGCAGGGGTGGGGCTTCAATGATCCCATCTCGCGCGGTTATCCGGGCGCCGTGCACTGGCGCAATACACATACGGTGGTGAATACTGCCTACCTCGGCAAGTTGTTTTGGCAGGGCAATGCCAAAAGCCTCGAAGGCCAGGCTCCGACTGCCAATATGGGAGCGGTGGCCGGTAACGGCGAACGAGATGTCATGGAGAGCCGACTACGCCAGACGCCGTACTACATCAAGAAGTTCAAAGAGATTTTCGGCACGGATATGCCGAACCTCGGCGACGCCTGGATGCTCATCGCGACCTTCGAACGTGGGGGCCTCACTCAGCTGAACTCACCGTTGGACCGTTATCTCAATGGCGACGAGAGCGCGCTGTCGGAAACCGCGGTCAAGGGCAAGGAATTGTTCGAAGGTAAGGCGAATTGCATCGAGTGCCATAACGGTCCGGTACTCTCGGACGGCAAGTTTTACAACCTCGGTGTCCCGCGGCCACCCGAATGGGAAGAATTCGGAATGAATGCGATCACGTTCCGCTGGGAGAATTACGCGAAGGGAGTACGGGAAGAATACTACCGAGAGTGGAAGGACGATGCCGGCCTGTATTACACCTCCAAGCGTAAGCAGGACATCGGCAAATTCCGCACTCAGCCGCTGCGCTATCTGGCTTATACCCCGCCGTATATGCACGCAGGCCAGTTCTTCACGCTCGAAGAAGTCGTCGATTTCTATAACGAAGGCGGCGGCGACAACGAATTCACCGATGAGACGCATGGATTCAACAACAAGACGAAGATCTTGAAACCGCTGAATCTCAGCGATGAAGAAAAGGAAACCTTGGTCGCGTTCTTAGAAGAGATCAGCGGTGAAGAGATCAGGATGCCCGTTCCGCAGGTGCCTCCCTACGCGGTAGCACCGGACGTCCCCGGCCTCACCCAGGCCAAGGCCAAAAGCATCGGTTTGGAGACATACCTCTCCGCCGTGGCACAGAAGTAAGCGAGGCAAACGTTATGATCGATCCGAAAGACGACACTCCCCTTAAGGGAAATTGCGCGGCGACCCGCCGTGCATTTCTGTTCGGCACCAGCGCGGCGATGGTAGGAACAGTGATGCTCCCGGGACTGCGTGGACTCAACGGCGAGGCGGTCGCCGCCGAAGTGGCGCGTTATCCGCGCAAACTGATCGGCAAAATGAGCCAGCTCGCGGCCGACAAACCGATCGCGTTCAAGTACCCGGACGACGGGGCGCGTTCCGATGGCATGCTGTTTAAACTGGGGAAACCGGCCGGTGGCGGCATCGGGCCGGATTCGGACGTCGTGGCCTTTAACCGATTTTGCACCCATATGGGCGGCGATCTAGAGAAGACGTTCCAGGCGAAAGAACAGGCTTTGGGCCCGTGCCCGCTCCATCAGACCTCGTTCGACCTGACCCGGCACGGCATCGTCATCAGCGGCCACGCCACGGAAAGCCTGCCCCAGATCCTGCTCGAAGTCGACGGCGACGGCATCTACGCGGTAGGCGTCATGGGTCTCATTCACGGTCGTTACGACAATCTGCAGAGTTAATCGAGGGAAATCCAGATGGCAATACAAGCCAAAGACTCAAAGCCATTTTATCAACCGACCGACAAGGTCCCGTTGCCGCCAAAAAATGCAGACGTCATCACGACCTGTTGTGACTATTGCATCGTCGCTTGCGGCTACAAGGTCTACCGTTGGCCCGTGGGCGCGCCGAGCGGCGGGCCGAAACGCGGTGAAAATGCCCTGAAACGCAACTACCCGCTGCGCTCCGGCCAAGGTGGCTGGGTCGGGCCCGGCCAGATCACGCAGGCGAATTGGCAGGGTAAATTGCACAATCTCGCGATCGTCGCCGATCCGGATGCGAAAGTCGTCAACGTCGGGGGCGCCCATAGCGTCCGCGGCGGATGCATCGCCCAGAAGGTCTACAACCCGGACCCGAAGCACCCGACGCACGATCGCTTAAAACGTCCCATGGTGCGGATCAACGGCGTACTGACACCGGTATCCTGGGATTTCGCCCTAGACATTGCGGCGGAAGTTTCCAAGCACGTCATCAGGAATCACGGTGAAAGTGCCTGGGCGACGAAATATTACAGCTACCAGTACCTTGAAAACACCTACGCCGTGACGAAACTGGCGTTAAAGGCGGTCAATTCGCCGGCTACGGCGCAACACGATCATCCGTCCTTCGTCAACTCCGCTCCCGGCTGGGTCGATGTCGGCTACGACATCTTCGGCGCGTCCTACGAGGACTTCGCCAAGGCCGATTGCCTGCTGATCTCGGGGACCGATCCCTATGAGACCAAATCGGTCGTGTGGAATACATGGATCCTGAAAGGGATCAACGGTAATAAGACCAAAGTTATCATGATCAACCCGCGCAAGACGGCCGGCGTCGTCTACGCGGAACGGCACGGCGGCCTGCATCTGGACATCAATCCGGGTTCGGATACGGTCGTACACATGGCCATTCAACGGGTGATCCTGGAGAACGGTTGGGAAAACAAGGACTTCATCAAGGAGTGGATCGCCAATTTCTGGGAGACCGATTCCGGATTCGGCCAGGGCACGCGGAACACGCCGTGGCAGTGGCGGACGACCTGGGGACATTTCCAGGTCAAGGGCTTCGAGGATTGGAAAAAATGGGTCTTGTCGCAGGAAGAATCGAAGCTGGACGTCGCGGCCAAGATTGCCGGACTCGACCCGAAATTGATCGTCAAAGCCGCGGAGATGATGGCCAAGCCCGTCGACGGCAAACGGGTCAAAACCTCCATCCTGATCGAGAAGGGCAACTACTGGTCCAATAACTACCTCAATACCGCATCGATCGGCAATCTCGGCGCCATTCTCGGCATCGGCGGCAAGCCGGGCGAGGTCATGACCCGCTTGGGCGGTCACCAGCGCGGTGGCGTCAGCGGCGGCAAATATCCGACCTGGAAATCGCCTTACAAGGTGCCCGGCCGGCGCCGTCACCGTCTCGATCTGGATCGATGGGTGGCGGACGGCCATGCACGGTTCGCGTGGGTCGTCGGGACCACCTGGATACAAGCGTCCAGCGGCTCGCAGGATCTGGCTAGCCATTTCAAACGGTTGATCAACGACAATCCGCACCAGGTCAAGTCGAAGGACAAGCAAGCCATCATCGACACGCTGAAGAAACGCGCGGATTCGGGCGGCATGGTCTTGATGAATCAGGACATCTATCTGCGCGATCCGATCGGCGCCAAATTCGCGGACATCATCCTGCCGGCGGCAACCTGGGGCGAGGAAGATTTCACCCGCGCCAACGGCGAGCGCCGCATTCGCGTTTACGGCAAGTTCTGCGATGCACCCGGGGAAGCGCTGCCGGACTGGCAGATCGTCTCGAAACTTGCCAAAAAGATGGGTTTCACGGGTTTCGATTGGAAAGACTCGAACGAAGTCTTCGAAGAATCCTGTCGGTTCTCGCGCGGGTCGCGCAAGGATTACAACGTCGTCAAGGTGATGGCCAAACGCAAAGGCATGAAGGCCCATGAATACTTGAGGGGCTTCGGTACCACCGGACTACAGGCGCCGTTATTGTTGTTCGGCGACAAGGTCGTACAAACCAAACGCCTGCACGCTCCGGGCCGCAGGGACATCCCCGAGAGCGGACCCGAGCGGACGACGATCACCAACAAACGCATGCTGGCGTTCAATACGCATACCGGCAAGCTCAATCTGCTGAAGACGCCGTGGTACATGTGGTCGGATTTCTACGAACACATGACCCCTCAGGGAGACGAGTTGTGGGTGACCAACGGCCGCATCAACGAAATCTGGCAATCGGGCTTCGATGATACCGAGCGTAGGCCTTACATCCAGCAACGCTGGCCGAAAAATTTTCTCGAGATCCACCCGGCGGATGCAAAGAAACGCGGTATCGAATCCGGTGACATGGTGACGATCGAGTCACAACGAGTACCAGTGCAGACGGGCAACAATCTCGGCGTGAAAAAAGGAGAAATGTGGTTTTCCGGCTTGAAGAAGCGCGGCCACATCGACATCGCGACCGGTACGTTCGAGGCGGTCGCGATCGTCACCCCGGCGACCAAACAGGGTGTCACCTTCACCAACTTCCTGGTCGCCGAGTCTCCGGCCAATTCGATATCGCCGCGGGTGCCGGATCCGATCACCATGAACTACCGTTTCAAGATCGCCTCGGGGACGGTGAAAAAGAGCGGGGAGTCGCCGTACAAACACACGTTTGCGCAGATGAGCTTCAAGCGGAGAGACATCTAGGTGGCGCGCCGAAGCGATGGAGCGCGGCGGCGGGCCGAACCCGGTACCCGCGCCCGGGGGCGACCACGCTTGGCGCACTTTATCGACACCGACCGACCGGACCCGGCGGGAAACGGCCAATATGAGCCTTTCCGCTTCGGGGCTTCGGCCGGGCGTTATTTGCTAAACGTGATACAGCAAAAGAACCTCCATGGCGACTGATCCGCGCAACGAAGACGATGCGACATCCGTGCCGGCACAGACGTGCGCGGATCCGGGTCCGGCTATGGAACCCGATCATCGCGACGCCGTGTTACAGACCTTGTTCGCGGCCTTGGATCTGGATAATTCCCTGTCGCGTTCCTGCGCGGTAAGGGCGTTGGAGAAGATGGGCGTAGGTGACGGCGCAGCCCGTGAAAAGCTCCTGGCCCTGCTCCGCGACGAGGACGCCGATGTGAGGATGGATGCGGCGCGCGCGCTGGGACGGCTGCGGTTCGAAGAGGCCGTCGAGCCGCTGCTTGACGACGTCGAAAATGACCCGGAAGGCGACGTCCGCATCGAAGCGATGCGGGCGCTCGAATTCCTTTGTTCGAAACGATCGGTGGAACGATTGATCGCCTGTCTTCGCGCCGAAGGGTACCCGGAACTCGACCTCCAGGTAGACGATCTGGACTACGGTGCCTGTTGGGAGGTTCAGGCCTGTGCGATGAGGGCCCTCGGCGCGATCGGTGATCCGCGCGCGGTGGATGCGATCATCGAGACGGTCGGCGATGATGCTAATGAGGACATGATCGAAGACGGCTATCGAGTCTTGTCGCAGTTGGATGACTCGCGCGCGCGGCGCTTCCTGCTGGAACAACTGCGGCACGGCGGCGTGCGGGCCAGGCGGCGCGCGGCCTCCGCGCTCGCGGGTGAGGCGGCCGATGTGTCTCTTCCGGAAGAGATCTCCGGTGCGCTGCGTGAAGCTCTCGCGGACGAGAATGCCGGTGTCCGTATCGAGGCGGCGCGATGTCTCGCAAATCGCCCCGATCCGTGGATTTACGATTCATTGACGCCGCTTTTGGAAGACGCAGACACGACGGTGCGGACGGAACTCGTCCGCATCCTGGGAGGCGCCTGCGGGACCTGGATCCTTGACCGTCTGCATTCGCAGTTGACCCGAAGCCGACTCGGATTACAACGCACGATCGTCGAGGTGGTGGGCGAAATCGGAGACCCGGCGTCCTACCCGCTACTGGCAACGCTCCTCGAAACGACCGACGAGGACCTTCTCTACGAAGTCGTACGCGCGCTCGGCTTGATCGGTCATGTGGGCAAAGAGACGGTACGGATCGCGGATCTTCTAGACAACAACAAAATGCACACGGCCGTGCGCGCCCAAGCGGCCGAAGCGTTAGGGCAGCTCCTCGACAACGTAGGTGATACCGAAGCCCCCGCAACGGACGACGGCGAGACGGTCGAAATCGCCGCGCAACGGTTCACAGAAAGTTTGCGCGCAGCGCTGTTTGACGACTCAGAACAGGTGGCCGCCGCGGCTTTGACCGCGTTGATCGAAGCCAATCGCGACTCGGCATCGGAGTTCCTGTGCGAACTCGTGCGCAGCGGCGCCGCGCTCGCGGAAACCCGGGACGACACCGTCGACGACGACAATACCGGCGTAGAAACGGATGAGGCTGCAATTTCAGGGGTCGTCAGCGACCTGATCGCGGACCGTGACCCGCAATCCTCGACGCTTGCTGCGATCGTTCATCAGTCACCGACTCCCGCGGCGCAACCGCCCGAAGCCGCCAAAACGGCGCGGCGAAGCATCGGCGCGGGATTACAGGTCCTCGCGGCAAGGTTACTCGGCGGGCTGGATAACCCGGGGATGCGGGCCACGGACGTCCTCGTTGAAGCCGCCGAAGCGGGTCCGACAAATCTACGCAAAGAAGCGATGCTGGCCTTGGGCTATCTCACCGACGGGCGTGCCCTGCCAACACTGAAGCGCGGACTCGAGACCGCAGATCAAGCGCTCAGGCTGGCCGCGTTCGACGCGCTCTGCCGGTTTCCGGCCGCGCCCGGCAAAACCGAAAGCTTGGTCGAGATACTCGACGACCCCGATCCTCAGATGCGGCAACGCGCGATCGAAGCCTTGAGCGCCGATGGCGGTGCCGGTGCCCGCGAGCATTTACCCCGAATGATCAGGGACGGCGATCAGAATGTCTGCCGGGCTGCGCTACGCGCGCTTCCAAAAGAATCGTCTGGCGACGGGTCCGCTACGGCGATCCTGGACGCCGTGTTCGCGTTCTCGGCGGAGCTTCGGTTCGAAGCAGCGGCCGCCATGCGACGGCGCAAAGAGTTCTCTTCCACGCGCTACCTGACTGCGACGATAAGCGACGCGGAGGAAGAGGACTTTCACTGGATCTGTATCGACGCCCTCGGCGAAATGTATGCCCGAACACCAGGCCAACTCGATTGAAAACGATGCGCAAAAAACTGCTCGAACGGTCGACGCGCGCAAGTAGATTCACCGCCCAAGTTTTCTTTTGGCTGGCGGCGAGCGCTTCTGCGTTTGCCCAGAGCCCCGGGTACGATGCCGCCGCGCTGAATGACGCACGAGATATCTACCAGGCTAATTGTGCGATGTGTCACGGTTACGACGGTGTGCCAATCTTACCCGGGGCCCCGAATTTTGCCGTCGGTGACCGACTGGAAAAGGAAGATACCGAATTGCTGCAAGTGATGCGTGACGGCAAGGGAACGATGCCGTCGTGGAAGGACGTCATGGACGATGGCGAACAACAGGCTGCCCTGAACTATGTTCGCGTGGTCGGCGGTGACGCGATGTTTGAGGCCCATTGCAATGAATGCCACGACGGCGTGATGCCGGGCCTTTCTAAAACCGTATTGAACGACGACGGGAAACCGAAAGCGGGAATTTCGCCGGAAGAAATCTGCGCGGGCGTGGCGATCGAAGACAGCATGGAAACCGAAGATATCGCGAAAGTCGTCAACTTCCTTGGCGATATTCCCACTCTGTTTTTGTTGGCGCCTTAGGCGCAGAACGACCGCCGGCGTTTTAGAGGAACTGGAATGAAACTAGTAAAAGCATCGCCCCGAACGAGCATCAAGCTGAGTACGCTATTGCTCGTCCTGGTCGCTCTTTTGATCGGTGGTAGCTCGGCGTTTGCGCTCGAGGCGAACGAGTATCGTCAGTTCCTCGGGCTCGATTCGCGGCGGCTTGTGTGGTTCCTCGCCCAGATGCACTTGTTTTTCGCCGCCTTCGTGCTCGGCGTACCGCTATTCGCGGTAACTATCGAAATCGTCGGTTGGCGTAGCCGGGACGACAAATTCGATAAACTCGCCTACGAATTCACCAGCCTGCTGAGCGTAGCCTACGCAACCACCGCGGCGCTCGGCGGTCTGCTGGCATTTGCGCTATTCACGCTGTATCCGACTTTCATGGGTTACATGGCGGGGCTGTTCAAGGACGTCATGTTCATGTACGCCTTGTTGTTTTTTGCCGAGACCTTCCTGCTCTATCTGTATTACTACGGGTGGAGCTGGCTCAAAGGAACGGCGCCGTTCGGTAAACAAATCCGATGGCTGTGCAAAACCCTCGGTGCACTCGTGATCGTCGCCGGCATCGTTTTCATGTTCGGCGGTTTTGGGTTCGAGATGCGCGGCGACACCCGTGCTTTCATCGCGTTTCTTTATATATTGCCGTTCGGAGCCGGGTTGCTGATCATCAAGGACCTCAAGAGTTCACACATCATGATCGGGATCGGGCTCAATATTGCCGGTACCGCGATCATGCAACTCGCCAATAGCTGGGCGGGCTTCATGATGAGCCCGACCGGCGTAGATGACGAGGGCGAGCTGATCGCGTCGGTATGGACCGTGTTCGAAAATATTCTCGCGACACCGGTCGCGATCCACCGGATGCTGGGCAACCTGGCGTTCGGCGGCCTCGTTGCGGGGGCCTACGCCGCGGTTAAATTCATCGGCGCGAAAACGGCGGAAGAGAAAGCGCATTACGACTGGATGGGATACATCGCCAATTTTGTCGCGATCGCGGCGTTGATTCCATTGCCCTTTGCCGGCTATTACCTCGGCCGCGAGGTGTATTCGACCAGCGCGGTCATGGGCAACAACATGATGGGCGGCGACTTTTCGTGGACGTTCATCATCCAGGCCATGTTGGTCGGCTCATTGTTCATCATCAGCAACTATTACCTGTGGAGCGGCATGACCCGAATTCCGGGCGCCGAACGCTATTACAAGTTCATCAAATTCATCATCGGCGCGTTGATCATTTCCTTCGCCATCTGGTTAACCCCGCATAACCTCCCGCTAACGGGTAGTGAAGTCGGCAAGATGGGCGGGAGCCAGTATCACCCGACACTGAAATTCATGGGGCTGATGCCGGCCAAGAATGCGGTCGTCAACCTGATCATCCTTTCCACGTTTTTCAGCTTCCTGCTCTACCGGCGCGGCAACAAGGTCGCTCCGGTGTCTATCCGGCAGCAGGGACGCCTGCCGATGATCGTGATTTCGCTGGCGGGACTGAGCGCAATTGGTCTCCTCGGCCAGTACGCCGCGTCGCTAATCAGCATGGATCCGGCGACGCTCGATTTGCCGGCGGACCGCGCACCGTATTTCCAAACGGTCGGTTATCTATTGGTATTTCAATGCGCGATGGCGGCAGTCGCGGTGTTTCTTGCACTCTCGGACAAAGGCAAGCTCGCCCAAGGCTTGTTTCTGGCCACAACGGCACTCAGCGTAGTGCTTTTCCTGGGCGTCTATGGGTTCGTGGTGATGGAGAAAGCCTCGCCATTCCTACGCAACGTGGCGGTAGCCCAGTTTCTGCAGTTGATCAGTTGCCTGATCCTGGTAACGGCAATCGACATGTTCCTGTTCAAAGGTGCCGAAGAGATCGGCCCGTTGCAGTGGGGCAAGATGACCATGAGCAGTCAGTACGCGCTGTTGCTGCTCACCTTCATCATCACGATGAACATGGGGCTGATGGGCTTCATCCGATCGGGACTGCGCGGCGACTGGCACATCTTCGGAGTGATGCGCGACACCTCGGCCTGGTCGTACACCCCGAGCAATTTCACCATGACTCAAATGGTCTCGCTCGCGGTGCTCGTGTTCATGGTGGGCGTCGCCTTCATGTTTTGGCTCGGCACGCTCGCCGCGAAAAAAGGAGCGGACAATTGAACGGCCGATTTTACCTCCGGAGAAAAGGATCAGGACATGTCTAGCGCGATCACCAGAGTGTTTCTGTTCCTGCTGGTCGTTCTCAGTGTTTATCTCTGGGTCGGTTACAAGGTCACCGCCATGACGGGCGGGGAAAAGAAAGGCGGGGGGGGCGTCGTCGAGGTCAGCCCGGAGGGCGGCGAATCGATTTTCTGGGGCAAGGGGCGCTGCTTTACCTGTCACAGCTTGGGCGACCAGGGCAGCGCGGTACGCTGCCCCAACCTCGGCCAGTTCGGGGAGAAGTTTCCCCTTCCGATCGGCGTCCGGGCCGCCGAACGCGCGAAGGAGCGCTCGGCGGAGACCGGACAGGAATATACGGTCACCGACTACCTGGTCGAGAGCCTCGCGAAACCGGATGCCTACCTCGTCGAGGGTTATAAGAACGAGATGGCGATCGTCTACGCGCCGCCGATCTCGCTGAATATGAATGAGATCAAGGCCGTGATCAGCTACTTGCAGAGCCAGGGCGGCGATCTCGATATTGAAGCCATCGAAAACCCGACGGAGGTTGCCGCAGATTATTACGCACGGATCGCGGCCGCTTCGGCGGCCGGCGGCGGCGACCCGGGAAATGGCGAAGAAATGTTCGTCGACAACTGCTCCGATTGTCACACGATCGGCACGGACGGCGGTGAGATCGGTCCGGACCTTTCGCTCATTGCGGTGAAAGGGTTGAAATTCATTTCCGAATCGATTCTGCGGCCGGCAAAGAAAATTACCGCTGGCTATGAAACGTATTCGGTCGTGACCAAGGGCGACGGCCGCAAATTCGTCGGGATGAAGACGCGGGAAACCGCCGCCGAAGTCGATATCACCAAGGCCAACGGCGAAGTGGTCACCCTCGCCAAAAGCGAAATTCAGGAACTGCAGATGGACGAGGGCGCGAGCATCATGCCCGACGATCTGACCGAGGCTCTGACCGTGAAAGATTATCAAGACGTACTCGCATATTTGATGATGCAGAAAGCGGAAGACCAGGAGTAGGCGCGTGGGTAAATTCGGGGTCAACAAATTCTGGTCGGTCGTACTGACGTTTATCGCAATTTATGGGCTGGTCCGATGGGGCATACCGGCGCTGTCGCGAGAAATCACGGCGCTACCGTTCCCGCTGTCGGTGCCCGGTACGCTGATGTTCATCTACATGACCTTGACCGTCATCGCCTTGTTTCTGTTCGTCACCTTCTCCGACGAATACATGGAGGAGTTCCTGACACCCATCAGGAAATTCCTGCGCGGAGAATACACGGCATTAGCGCGCAACATGGTGTTGGCCATGTTTCCGATACTGGCGGGGTGGCAGGTCTACGGCATGGTCGCACCTAAAGTCGAGTTGCCGGTGGCGCTGCGGATCCAGCACCCGTCGTCGAATTTTCCCAAGAGTTCCGAAGCGCTGAAGAACCCGATCGAAAACCCGTCGGATGCCGACATCGACGCCTTCATCGAACAGGCGCGCGGCAACGAGGTGACGTTAATTCCGCAGGTGATGGCGGATATCGAGGCCTGGATGGAGGAAACCGAACCTGAGCATATGCTGGACTTCTTTCCGACCGAATCGATGCGGAATTTTCTCGATGCGCTTGCGGCCGGCGACGTCGACAAGGAAACCGCCAAAGCGGCGCTTACGGAAAAGAATCTGTTCGAGGGACGCGCACTTTATGCGATGAATTGCCGGCCTTGTCACGGCGACAGTGTCGCCGGCGACGGCCCGATGGCCGACGGCTTCAAACTGCGGCCGATCAATTTCACCGATAACGGCACCATCGAGACGATTGTCGAAGGGTATACGTTCTGGCGTGTGACCAACGGCGGGCCCGGCCTGCCGACGGAAGCGACGCCCTGGGATTCAGCGATGCCGGAATGGAAATTGAACCTGAGTGAAGAAGAACGCTGGAAAATCATCACGGCCGAGTACCAGTTGGCTGGAAAAACCGCACGCATACCCGAGTCCCACGAATGAAAGAACTACGAGCTATATTGATCACAGCGCTCCTGCTGAACAGTCCCGGAAATGCCTCGGCGGCCAATCAGCCGACGGAGCCCAAACCTGCGGAAACCGACGAATTGGTTGGTGAAGGGCGCGCGATTTATTTCAAGCGTTGCAGTTTCTGTCACGGTCTGCTCGGGGACGGCAACGGACCGGCCGCCGATTATCTCGATCCGCGTCCGCGCGACTTTACGCTGGGCACTTTTAAGTTCCGTACTTCGCAAAGCGGGGAATTACCGCTGGACGAAGATCTGTTTCGAACGATCAGCCGCGGCCTCACCGGCACGGCCATGCAGGGGTTCGACGGCGACCTGATCAAGAGCGGTCTCAGCGAACACGAACGCTGGGCCGTGATCTCCTATATCAAGACGTTCGCCATGGAGTTCGCCGATCCCGAATTCGATCCGGTCGCCAATGGACTCGTCGTCACCCTGCCGGAAGCGCGCGCCCCGTATAATGATGAGACGATTGCCAAGGGAAAGACCGTCTTCGAAAAAGCGAAATGCTGGGAATGCCACGGTAAAACCGGGCGCGGGGACGGCCAGAAATCCTTCGATCGAACCGATGACTGGGGATTCCCCATCCGGATCCGCAACGTCACCCACCCATGGAAGATCAAGGCGGGGATCGAGGTCGAAGACATCTACATGCGCTTTTCCACCGGCATCAACGGTACGCCGATGCCCTCGTTCGTGAAAGCGCTCACAGAGGAAGAACGCTGGTACCTGGCGAATTACATCAAGTCGCTGCAGCATCAGGCGACCGATCACCGGGTGCTGCGGGTCGCTCAGATAGAGGGCGATACCCCAGACGACCCCGAGAGCGAAATCTGGGCGGCCGCAGAAGCGATGGACGTACGTCTTACGGGACAGGTTGTCGCGGCACCGCGTTGGCAGAATCCGAGCATCGAACTCGTTACGGTGCGGGCTGTACACAACGACCAAGACATCGCGTTTTTGATCCAGTGGGAGGACCCCTTCCAAGACGTCGTCCACGATGACGAAAGCGATTTTGATCCGCAGGACATCACCAAGGTAGGCGCGTACAACTCTTACGTCCAGGCCCATGACATGGTGCCCCGGCAACTCGAAACATTCCGCGACGCGATTGCGCTGCAATTCCCGGTGAAGCCCAGTACTGGCACGAAAAGGCCCCACTTTTTCCGAGGCGACGCCTCGAACCCTGTACATCTCTGGATGTGGGGTGCAGATCATGCGACGAACGGCGACCGGCCGGCGAGCGAAGCGGTCGCCCGCGGCTGGAAGCAGGCGCCGAAAATACAAGACGACGAGCAGCAACAAATCGCAGCCCGCGGCGTTTGGACCGAGGGTCGCTGGAAGGTGGTGATGAAACGACCCTTGCTGACCGACGACCGCAACGACGTCCAATTCGTCAAAGGTGCGTTTATTCCGCTGGCGCTGAACGCCTGGGACGGTTCGAACGGCGAACACGGCCTGATAATGAGCCTGTCGAGTTGGTATGATGTTATCCTTGAGGCCCCGACGCCGAACTCAGTCTACGTCTACACGGCGATAGCCGTTCTGATCGCCGGCGTTCTGGGCATCTGGCTGACCCGCAAAGCGCAGGCGGAAAACGCGACGTGAAAAGAATTGCTCATTCGACCGATGAATGATGCAGAGGATTGGAAAGCAACCGGAGCAGAAACCATGCAATTAGCATTTCGACCTATTCGTATCCTGGCAGCATCGGTGTCTATTGCCGCCGCATCCGCCGTGCAGGCAGATCCGGCGGCAGGGGCGGCAATGTTCCAGGACAAAGGGTGCCAGGAATGTCATTACACCGAGGGGCCGGCGCGAGAGAAAACAATCGCCGACCAACTGGCCAAGAAAGGGCCCGAACTCTGGTATGCGGGGAGCAAATTTCAGCAACCGTGGCTCGAATCCTGGCTGCAGGCACCGGAACCAATCCGGCCGATGAAGTACAACGCAGTCCTGGAAGAAAATCCCGGAGGCCATCCGGCGCTAGCCGCCGAAGAATCGGCCACGGTAACCGAATACCTCATGAGCCTCACCTCCAGCGACGTCGAAGCGGGCGTGATCAAGCCGAAGAAAAATCCCAAGGGCCGACTGATATTCAAAAAGAAAATGCCCTGCGGCGGATGCCATGAGTTCCCGGACCGCAAAAAAGTCATCGGCGGGCGCAGCGGACCCTCTCTGGTCGGGGCCGGTGCTCGTCTGAATCCGGATTGGATCTACGCATATATGGTGAAGCCCGAAATTTTTAAACCGGTCAAGATGATGCCGGTATTTGCCGGGATATTGAGCGAAAAAGCCATGAAGAGCGTATCCGCGCACGTCGCGAGCTTTAAGTGAACGGAGGAATACCAGATGCATAATCGAACTTTGTATTTCACGCTGGTATTGCTCACCGGTCTCTTGAACGTCGGCGCCCTGCAAGCCGCCGACGTGGAGCAAACCTACAATTTTTACTGCGCACAGTGCCACGGCCCCGAGGGCAAAGGCGACGGCCCCAACGTCAATGAGCATTTCGCCACGGACCCGCGCAATTTCACCGAAACGGCGGAGATGCAGAAGCTTTCCGACGCCGACATTCGTAACGTCATCGCCGACGGCGGGCCGGCGGTCAGCAAATCCGAACTGATGCCGCCCTGGAGCAAAACGATATCCGATGAGGATATCGAAGCGCTGGTGGGCCATCTGCGCAAGCTGTGCGCCTGCGAAGGGGCTCCGTAACGGGTCGCGCAATGCTCCTTCTACCGAAAAGATGGACCTTGGCGGACGTCGTGATCTTTACCGGAATGGCGGTCAACGCGATCGTTGTCGGGCTGATACTGTACTTCTATGTGTTCTAGACAGAGATACCTGACGTGAGCAACGACGAACTTGAGCGAGAAAAACCTTCCTGGGCCGGGCCTTTCGTATTTATGTCGGTTCTCGTCTTCTTGATCGTCGTCTTTTGGTGGTTTCTATAAATGGGCGGACGAATGAAAAATACTGTGCTGCCGTTCGGCTTGGCATTCTTTGTTTTTTGCGCCGCATTTCTGGCGCTGGATTTCGCAATAATGAAGCTTCGCGGTCTGTCATTATTCTTCCACGGCTAACGGGTGTAGAGAAGATATGATGGGACGACTGATCAGGTTCGCCGCAGTGCTGTTGTTCGTCGGGTTCATCGCGGCCCTGCTGCCGATGGATTTCCCCGGGTTGAGTGCGCTCGCAAACGAGGCGCCGCCCGCGGAAGTCGCGGCAGAAGGCGGCGGATTGCAGGCGCCAAAACTCGAACAGCACGATTATCCGAGGATCGCCGGAGTCAACCCAAGGATCGCGGTCTGGTTGGCGGCGCAGTTGCACCTCTGGTTTGCCGCATTCGTCCTCGCGGTGCCGATCTTCGTATTTATCATCGAAGCGATCGGCATGCGCACGCGCGATGAGCGCTACGATAAAATGGCCTACGAATTCATCAAGGTCAGTATCACCGCGTATTCGATCACGGCGATCCTCGGGGGACTGCTGCTCTTTTGCCTGGTGCTGTTCTACCCGGATCTTTTTACGTTTCTTGCCGGTGTCTTCAAGGGGAGCATGTTTTATTACGCGCTCCTGTTCTTCGCCGAAAGCGCGACCTTGTACCTTTATTATTACGGTTGGTACTGGCTGCAGGGCGGTTTCAAGAAATGGGTACATCTGAGCCTGGGTCTGCTGCTCAACGGGGTCGGCACGATGCTGATGTTTCTCGCCAACGCGTGGGTGACTTTTATGATGAGCCCGGCCGGTATCGATGCGGCCGGTGCGTTCGCCGGCGACGAGTGGGCGGCGATTCATAACTTTTTGTGGAATCCCATCAACATTCACCGCGTGGTGGCAAATATCGCCTTCGGCGGTTCGATTGTCGGCGCCTACGCCGCTTTCAAATTCCTCAGCGCGACGGCGGCCGAAGACCGCGCCCATTATGATTGGATGGGTTACACGGCGAATTTCATTGCGATCTCCGCCCTCCTCCCGCTGCCGTTTGCCGGCTACTATTTGACCGCGGAAATCTATGCCTACAGCCAACAAATGGGCATCACGCTCATGGGTGGGATTTTCGCCTGGCTATTCATCATTCAAGCGGTACTGATCGGCACCTTGTTCCTGTCGGCCAACTACTACCTCTGGTGCGGGATGGGCCGCAGCGAGGGTGCCGAGCGCTACAACAAGTACATCAAGTACCTTGCGATCGTCATCGTCGGCGCATTCCTCGTCTGGTTTACCCCGCACACGCTCGTGCTGTCGAACGCGGAATTGAAAGCACTCGGCGGGCCATACCACAAATATCTCGGCCCGCTGGGGCTCATGCCGGCGAAAAATACCGCCGTGAACATCATGATCGTGTTCACGACGTTGAGTTTCCTGTTCTATCGACGCGCCAATAAAATTCCGACTGTTGCGTGGGCGTCGGCCGGCAACGCCATCCAAGTGGCGCTATTCACGGCCGGCATCCTGAACATCCTTTTCTTAGGCATTTACCACGGCTATTTCACCAATACCGTGTACAAAGTCGCGGCTTCGATCCCGCAGGTGTTGACGACGCTGATATTGATCGTCGCCAGCGGTGTAATCGACAGCTTGATGTATAAAGATGCGAACGTCGTTGCGCCGCTCCGGTGGGGACGGGTCCCGGACCGTTCGCAGTATGCCTTGTTTCTACTCGCCGTTGCGTTTACGTGGTTGATGGGGCTGATGGGCTACATCCGCTCGGGGATACGGCAACATTGGCACGTGACGGAAGTCGTGCGCGACAACTCCCTCGATGCTTTTACGCCGACGCTCGGTTACGCGGCCAACGTCGTATCGACCGGGGCGATTCTCTTCATGGCGATGGCGCTGTTCGTGTTTTGGATAAGTCAGGTTAGCGGTAGGAAAACCGTGCCGGCAGGATACTGGCGCCAGTCATGAAAAATCTCGTCAAAGTTGTTCTATTCGCGATACTGACCGTCGGCTTTTTTGCGGGGTTTGCCAACTTCGGGATCCCCAGGATCGAACCGGCCCCGCCGCCCACCGAAGAAGTCGTCGATTTGAGCACGATGACCATGGAGAGCTTCATTGCACTTGGTGAACGGGTTTTCAACGGCAAAGGTACGTGCATGTTGTGCCACAACGAAGTCGGGGGCCGCGCTCCGACGCTAGGTCAGGTAACGACGGTGGCCGCCGAACGCATTGCGGACGCAGGGTACGCCGGGGGCGCGACAAATGCCGAAACGTATATTTATGAGTCCCTGCTCGAACCGTCGGCTTACGTCGTTGCAGGCTTCGGCAAGGCGGGGACACAAGACACCGAAAGTCCGATGCCCGATGTACGCAGCGGTAGCGTCGATCTCTCGGAGGTCGAAATTGACGCCGTGGTTGCCTATCTGCAGGACCTCGGCGGCGTTGACGTAACGGTCGAGATCCCGACCGAGGCGGGCGAGGAGCCAACCGCAGAAGAGCCGGCCGCCGCGCCGCCGCCGGCGCCGCTAACCGACCCGGCCGCGATCGTTGCCAAACTGGCTTGCGGCGCGTGTCACAAGATGCCGGGTCATGAAGGTCAAATCGGACCGGACCTGACAGCGATCGGCGCCACGAGGGACAGAGCTCACCTGCGTCGTTCGATTATCGACCCGAACGCGGAAGTCGCGGAAGGGTTTTTAGCGAATATGATGCCCCCGAACTACGGCGATCAACTCTATGCCAGCGAACTGGAAGTCCTGGTCGAATTTCTGGCCGGGATGCAGTAGCCGAGTTTCCGAGAACAAGACCATGAAAATCCCCAGGTTATTGCAGGCGATACTCGTACTCGCGGGCGTCTATTATGGATTTGTCCTCGTTTTTGACGTGATCCTGGGACAAGTCATCCCATCGAGCCTACTGACCATGTACATGTTTTTCGTGGTCGCGGGCGTGTTCATGGTCTTCACGTTCACCGAAGAAGGGACCCAGGAACTCGTACAGCCGATCCGGGCGCTGGTCGAGGATCCCGGCAAGAAAACAGTTCGCAACATTGTTTTTGTCGCCGTTCCACTGTTGGCGGGACTCTATACCTATGTTCAGATGCAGCCGAGCTTCGAAGCGCCGGTGGAACTGCGCAGCATCCATCCTGCGCCGCCTACTTCGATCAAGGCGTACGGCAAGCGTTACGACTTGCTGACTCTCGAAAACCCCTTTCGAGAGCACGAAACGGAAGACCCCGAGCATTTCCAGGAATTGGTCGCCGAAGGCGGCGAAGTCTACATCCAAAACTGCCAGTTCTGTCACGGCGACAAATTGGACGGCAAGGGACCTTATGCCGAAGGCCTGAATCCGGTACCGCTGAATTTCCAGGATGTGGGTACCATTGCCCAGTTGCAGGAATCCTTCCTGTTCTGGCGCATCGCTACGGGCGGACCTGGACTGCCGAAAGAAGCGACGCCCTGGATATCCTCGATGCCGGTATGGCAGGACTTTCTCAGCGAGGAGGAGATCTGGAAGGTGATCCTCTACCTGTACGACTATACCGGCCATCGGCCGCGATCGTGGGGAGAAGAATGAACTGCGCGGGCTCCTTCATGAAGACGACGAACCCCACTCGACTCTCGCTGCTGTTTGGCATCGCCGTATTGACGCTGTCGAATGCGATCCTGGCGGATCCGGGCGACATCGAACGGGGCGAGCAGGTCTATTCACAGCGGTGCGTGCTTTGCCACGGTGATGAGGGTGACGGCCTCGGTCCCGCCGCCGAGCGCCTGAATCCGCCACCACGGGATTTCACCGCCGGCACCTACAAGATAAAGACGACCGGTTTCGAGGACATGGTCCCTAACGACGATGACCTCTTCAGGATGGTCAACGACGGCATGCCGGGAACCGCGATGCCCGGTTGGGATGACGTGCTGAGCGTTCAGGAGATCTGGGATGCGATCGCCTATATCAAGACCTTTGCGGGATACGACGAAGAAACGCCGACCGATCAACTCGATTACGGCCAACCGATCGTGAGTTCGCCTGAAAGCATCGAAAAAGGCGAATTCCTGTTTCACGATCAGGATCGTTGCACGGAATGCCACGGTAGGGACGGCAAAGGCAATGCCGGAAAGCGGCTCAAAGATGACAATGGCGAACGAACCTGGCCGCGGAATCTTACCAAACCGTGGAGTTTTCGCGCCAGCAACGATCCCCGCGACATCTTTACGCGAATATCGATCGGTATTCCGGGCACTCAAATGCCTGCGTTTTCGGACCCGACCAGCAAGAAAGTGCTAAGCACCGAAGAGCGCTGGCACCTGGCAAACTATGTGCAATCGTTGGTCAAGGAGGAGATACGGGTCCGGGCCGAAAATACCGTAATAAAGGCGCTAAAAGTCGACGGCGAGGCTCCCGATGCGCCCGATGATCCACGCTGGTCGGCGGCGCAACCGAGCTCATTCTATTTGATCCCGCAGATCATCGCCGAGGAACGTCTCTTCACGCCGTCGAACGACAGCATTACGGTACGCGCCCTCTACAACGAGGACGAACTCGCGATCCTGCTGGAATGGGACGACCGTACCGAAAGCACCCCGGGGGACGAGCGGGCGGCGAAGATCGCCGACTCGGATTTGAGCCCGGACGCGGTCGCGATACAACTGCCGATAGCAGGTATAGGGGCCGTGGAAAAGCCTTATTTCGGGATGGGCGATGCCGCCCATCCGGTTAATATCTGGCATTGGGAAAGCGCCACGACGGAGCAGCCGGAGTCGGCAAAACTGCTCGACGCCAGAGGCTTCACCGACATCCAGAGCCGTGACGCAGCCGGATCCGGTATCGTTGCGAAAGGAAGCTACGACGAGGGCACGTGGCGGGTCGTTATGAAGCGGCCCTTAACGACAAGCCTACCGGAAAGCGATCTGCAATTCGAAGTCGGGAATTTCATTCCGATCGCTTTCGCCGCGTGGGACGGTAGCAACAGCGAAAGCGGATCGAGCCACACGATGACGACGTGGTACTGGCTGTTGCTGACACCGAGTACGGGTTCAAAACCGCTCGTCGCGGCTATCGCCGTCGCCCTGCTCACGTTCGCCTTACTCGTTGTGTGGGCGCGCGGCGCAAAGATCCGCGATGCCTGAAAACACCGCCGTTCGCAAAGGCGCCAAGACCAAGATCCTCGGCGTAATCGTCTTGTTTCTGGCGGCACTGAACAGCATGTTGTCCTGGCGGGGCGGTTCGCAACCCAACGAGTTCTATTTCTTGCTCTTGTTGGCGGGCGGATTCTTATTTGCCCTCGGGACCGTCAGGGCAATGCCGCGACGCGCTAAGCACGCTATTCCGATGCGCCCTACCGGCGAAAGCCAATCGAACAAGCAATAAGGCACGACGCGATACCGCGGCGCGCCAAACGCAAGGAGATGCCTTGTGAAAGAACAAGCCGGACTGCAAGTCGAAGCACCTTTAGCGCTACCTGAGTACGACTCCGTCCTCGTAGCCGCCGATTCGTCCGATCACGCCAATCGTGCGACCACCGAGGCGGTGGACATTGCGTCGTTGTGGAATTCGGCGGTGTCGGGTACGCACGTCTACGCCGCCAAAATGCACGACGCACGTTTTCGACAAATGGAGGGTGGGCTCCCGGAGAAATATCGGGAAGAACAGGAACTGGAGCACCAGCGCGAGGTGCATGACAGCCTCATCACCCGCGGGTTGTCCATCATTACCGATTCCTACCTGGACCAGGCACAACAAATCTGCGAGCGAGCGAACCTTCGCTTCGCGCGGCGCTCCCTGGAAGGAAAGAATTATCGGGCCCTGGTCGACGAAACGAACAGCGGCAACTATGACCTTCTCGTCCTCGGCGCCCTGGGACTCGGGAGTATCGACGGCAGCCGCCTCGGTACCGTCTGTCAACGGGTCGTACGCCGCGCCGAAATCGATACTTTGGTGATCAAAGACCCGCAACGGCGATTGGCGGACGGACCCATCGCGGTCGCGATCGACGGATCACCGAAAGCCTACGGAGCGCTGCTCACGGCATTATCGCTCGCCCATCACTGGCAGACACCGGTACACGTCATCGCCGCGTTTGATCCTTACTATCACTACGTAGCGTTCAATCGCATTGCGGGAATTCTGTCCGAAGAGGCCGGCAAGGTATTTCGATTCAAAGAACAAGAACAACTCCACGAGGACATCATCGATTCAGGGCTCGCGAAGATCTACAAAGGACACCTCACGATTGCCGAAGCAATCGCGAACGATTTCGGCGTTGCCATCGAAACGACGCTGGTGGACGGTAAACCGCATGACGCGATCGAAAAGCATTTGCAAAAACTCGATCCGTCATTACTTGTCGTCGGCAAGCTCGGCATTCATGCGGACCCGGACCTGGACATCGGCGGAAACGCGGAAAACCTGTTACGAAACGTCGACTGCGCGGTGTTGCTCGGCCAGCGGGAATATCACCCGCGCATTGAAACGGTCGCCGACGCTACGATCACCTGGACCGAGGAAGCGGAAAAACGTATGGAACGGGTGCCCTCTTTCGTGCAAGGCATGGCGCGCATGGCGATCCTCCGCTATGCGCAGGAACGAGGGCACACCGTCGTTACCGAAAGCATCGTCGAAGAAGCCACCGCGGAACTCATGCCCGGGCACGCTGAACAGGCGATGGAATCGATTGTCGCGGCCTACGATGCGGGCGAACTGAAAACCCGGGAGGCATTCGACCCGATGCCCTGGAGTGACGCGGCAAAAGCGCTCCTCGAGACTGTCGACGAAGATTCGGTTCGCCGTAATTTGCAAATGCGCACCGAAAAAAAGGCTAGAGCAGAGGCGGCGGAGCGAGTCGAACCGGGACATCTCGAATCATTCCTATCGGCACAGACCGCGCGATCGCAGGAAGCCGCGGCGGTAACCGAGACGCAAACGGCACCCGACAAGGCGGGCTTACATTGGCACGCTGCAGCGCTCGCGCGTCTCATGCGGGTGCCCGAGGGTTTTATGCGGGACGCCTCACGCGAACGCGTCGAGAACTATGCCGCGGCGAAAGGCATAGCGGAGATCAGTCTACTGGTCGTGGAGGAAGGGCTCACCCAAGCGCGCAAAGCCATGGAGGGCATGATGGCAGCCGCGCCAACGGCCACAACCCCATCGACCGATCGGGCGGCAAAACCGAGCGCTTGTCCGTTCGCAAAACTCGGGGAGCCGCTTGTCGATGAGGGCGCGGTCGACTGGACGGCCGGCGCCACCGCCCTGCTCGACGAAGTGCCGGAAGGATTCTGCCGCGATATGACTCGCAAGGCCGTAAACGCCATCATCGCGCAAAATGGCGCGAGCCGAGTCGACGAAGCCGCGGTCGAGCAAGTCATGCATACCTTCAAGGACGGAGCGCAGGCGGCGACCCAGACCATGGCGTGGGAGCCGGGGACGAAAGAGCGTATCGAGCGCGCGCCTGAGATGGTACGCGGTATGTTGATGACGGAAATCGAATCGTGGGCGAGAAGGCACGGAGTCGATAAGGTCGGTCATTCCGAAGTCGATGCAGTAAAATCAGAATGGCAGGAACGCGGCGTATTTCATCTCGACCCGAACGACCCGCGCGGAAAACCGTGAACGACCTTTCGCTCATCGCGATCAACCTGACGCGACGCTGCAATCTCGCCTGCGCCCACTGCTATCTGGACGCGAAAACCCTGAGGGCGCCGTCGCCGACCGAATTGAATACGGAAGAAGTTTGTCGTTTGCTGGAAGACGTCTCGCGCGCCGGTGACGGTACGATGGTCGTACTAACCGGAGGCGAACCCCTGGTGAGATCGGATATCGAGGAGATCACCGCATTCGGCGCGGGACTGAACCTCGCCATGGTTGTGGGTACCAACGGGACGCTGTTGACCGCAGCGCGCGTCCGTTCGCTCAAGGATGCCGGGCTGCTGGGCGTCGGCATTAGTGTGGACTCACTCGACTCGGCCCGACACGACGGTTTCCGCGGACAAGCCGGCACTTGGGCGAAAACCATGGCTGGAATCGAAAACTGCCGGCAACACGGCCTGAGTTTTCAGATCCATTTTTCCGTGACCGAGGACAACGCCGACGAGCTGCCGTCGATGGTCGAGTTCGCTTCCGCGAGCGGAGCGCGTGTACTCAATCTCTTCTTCCTCGTGTGTACGGGACGCGGCGAATCGATTACTGACATCAGCCCACTGCGCTATGAAAAACTCCTCGAAGAAATCATCGAATTGCAGGAACACAACCAGAGTCTGATCATTCGCCCGCGCTGCGCTCCGCATTTCAAACGAGTCGCCTATCAACGTGACCCCGACGCTCTGGTCAACAGGATCAGCGGCAAAGAAGGCGACGGCTGCATCGCCGGCACCCACTATTGCCGCATTACGCCACAGGGCGGCGTCACCGCGTGTCCCTATATCGCCGAAGAAGTCGGTAGCATCCGGCGGCAATCGTTCGAGCAGATCTGGGAAAACGCCGAAACATTCCAGATGTTACGACAACCAGAACTGGGCGGCCGTTGCGGAGACTGTGAGTTTCGGAAACTCTGCGGCGGCTGTCGGGCGCGACCGCTCGCGCTGGGCGGCAAATTAATGGACGCCGACCCCTGGTGCGTGTACGAACCCAAGGCGGACGTGCCTATCGAGCCGCTGCTCGCCGACGAACTCGCCGTTGTCAGCTGGAGCACGGAAGCCGATCAGCGCCTCCAACGGGTGCCCGCTTTCCTGCGGAAAATGGTGAGGAAACGTGCGGAGGCCTACGTTGCGGGGCTGGGAGAGCAGCAAGTGACGCCGCAGCATCTCGCCGTGCTTTCTGCACGTCGCTTCGGGCACTCGAAACCATGGAAACAACCGCGTTGAGCAATGTAGACGTCCTGGTCGTCGGCGGCGGAATTTCCGGCCTGGCGGCGGCGTGCATACTGGCTCATGACGGTGCGTCGGTCGAACTCTGGGAACAAGACACTCGTCCGGGAGGAAAGATCGGTACGCAATGGGTCGATGGTTACTCCCTAGAGAACGCCGCCACGATGGTATTGAACTATCTCCCGGAGGTTCGAGAGTTCCTGGACAGCACCGGATTGGAGCACTACAAAACGATGCGGCGGCCGACGGCCGCTCGTTACATCGTTCATGACGGCCGTCTCGTCGCGGTACCCAACAAACTGGGTGAAATGATCTCCTCTCCCTTGTGGAGCACCCGCGGCAAATTCCGCCTCCTTGCCGAACCATTCATCCCGCGGGGGGGCCACGAACGCGAAACCGTAAGCGAATTCATCACGCGCAGATTGGGGAGCGAATTGCTCACCAAAGCCATGGGGCCCTACATCGCCGGTCCGCTGGCATCCGACCCAGAGATCGCAAATGCGTACGCGTGCCTGCCGCGACTGACAACGTTGGAAAAGCGTTACGGCAGCCTCACGATGGGCGTGCTCGCGCACCGCCTATCCGGCCGCCGATCAGCTAATCCCAACGAAACGTTTTCCTTCACCGGAGGCATGGGAACATTGGTGGACGCCTTGGGCAACAACCCGGCCGTCGATTTCCGCTACGGCGCCCGGGCTACGGAACTCACCAGAGACGGAAAGACTTGGGTAGCGTCCGCCGAGACCGAGCGGTCCAGCATGACCTGCAGAGCACGACAGATCATTTTGAGCGTTCCTGCCGACGTCGCCGCAAACCTCCTCGACACCGTAGATAGGGAGCTTGCGGCGCCGCTCAAAGACATCGAATATGCGCCTATTACGGTCGTCCACACGGGTTTTTCGAACGCCGCAACGCGGCACCCATTGGATGGCGGCGGTTTCCTGACGCCACCGCGATCCCGGTATTCCGCCAGCGGCTGCCTTTGGATGAGCAGTGTGTTCCCGGAGCGGGCGCCGGCGGGCAAGATACTCTTGACGAGTTATCTCGGCGGTGCATGCAGTCCCCGCGCGTGCACGTGGGACGACCCGCTCACGATCGCCCGGACGATGGACTCGCTCGAGGAACTTATCGGGTTGGCAGAAGAACCGGAGATGGTGCGGGTAGTCCGCCACCCGCGCGCGCTTCCTCTCTACCACAATGCCTACTATAGCCGTATGCGTGCAATGGACGACCGGATACGCGATCTGCCCGGTTTGCACCTCGAAGCAAACTATCGCGGAGGAGTATCGATACGGGACCGGATCGCCCGCGCGTACAAAGTGGCGGAAAAGATACGACAGGACATGGACCGAACGCCACGTAACGTTCCGCCGCCCTCGCGAAGTCTGGACCCAGGACTTGGACTCCGAGAAGGACGCGGCGTGCCGACGGTGTCTTAACTGAAAACTGCCGCAAAACGGTGGGTCCCGGATCGCAGGTACGCGCGGCCGGCCGCTGGGCGCCTTCCCGACAAGCCGTACCGGAGAGACCTGCCGGATTACGACTTCGTTGCTCGCGGCGTCGACCGATCGGCCGATAGATTCATCGAGTGACCATGAAGACCCACCGCGATTTTCGGGAGATCGCCGGGCAATCCCTGCTCATCTTCATGTTGCCGGCCGCGCTACTGGTCCTTGCCGGCGGTTATCATTACTTCTCAATTTCGAAAACTAAGGGCGAAGCGCTTCGATCGGACGAGCGCCTCAACGTAGCGCTCGGGAACAAGGCGATCACTCAGGACCTGACCGGGGTCGTCTCCGATGTTCTATACCTATCGGAACACGGTCAACTACAGACCCTCTTTCCACGATCGGAGTTGGCGAAGACCGAAAATATCGCGAACGAATTCGTAAAGTTCAGTCGGCGCAAAGGACTCTACGACCAAATTCGCTTGTTGGACGAAAGCGGTGCCGAAATCGTCCGAATAAACTACAACGACGGCCAACCAACCGTCGTACCGATCTCTGAACTACAAGACAAAAGTGAACGATATTACTTCAACGC
>PVBE010930356.1_pt1 | contig 41322 bp, 34 predicted proteins | sample 1631181 | NCBI WGS metagenome assembly PVBE01 (sample SAMN08397723, study PRJNA350692) | Marine metagenome, whole genome shotgun sequencing project. | isolation source: water | place: Pacific Ocean | collected 2012-04 | reverse complement strand
GCCATCATCTGCGATCTGATGATGCCCGAGGGTTCCGGCATGGACCTTCACCGCTGGGTGTCCGAGGTGCACTCGGAGCTTGCGTCGAAAATGGTCTTCATCACCGGCGGGGTGTTCACCGCCAATGCCAGGGCCTTCATCCAGCGCGTGAAGAACCCGGTCCTGGAGAAGCCCGTGAACGCGGCCGCCCTCCTGGCCGTCCTGGACGAGGTGACGTAGGAGCATCCCCTCACCCCGCCGCTCCACTTTAGCTTTTCCCTCCCTTTGGAGTATCATCTCCCGCACATGCATCTATCAGCACCACTGGAGACCCGCATCGGTACCATGCAGCAGGGGCGCGTGGAGACCGACGACAACGTCCAGCTCCTGTACCACTCCTTCGGCGAGGGGCCGGCGGTGGTCTTCGCCAACGGCATCGGGGTCCGATTCCCCGGGGCGTTGCTGCAGATCGAGGCCCTGCGCCGGGGCTACCAGGTCATCTCCTGGGACTACCGCGGCATGGGCCAGAGTGTCATGGGCGACCCAAAAGCCGACATCGACATGGGGCGCCAGGCATTGGACATCATCGCCATCCTCGACCACCTCGGGGTGGAGCGGGCGGTGTTCATCGGCTGGAGCATGGGCGTACAGGTCTCCCTCGAGGTGCTGCGCCGCCAGCCCGAGCGCGTGGCCGGCTTCGTGGCCATGCTCGGCACCTACGCCAAGCCCTTCCGCACCGGGCTGCCCTTCCCCGCGGGGCACGCGGCGGAGGCCCTGTTCACGTTGGGCCAGCGCGCGCCCTGGCTGGCCCAGGCGGCCCTGGATCTGGCGGTGGTGGCGCCGCGGCCCATCTTCTCCATCCTGGCCCTGGCCCGCTTCGTGGGCACCGACGCCGACCCGCGCATCTTCGACGCGGCCATCCGCTCGGTGGCGGGGGTGGAGAAGCGGCACTACCTGCGTTCGCTGATGGCCCTGGCGCGGCACGACGCCCGGGACGTGCTGCCGACGGTGCGCTGCCCGGCCATGGTCATCTGCGGCGAGCGGGACTGGATCACGCCGCCCAGGGTGGCGCGGGTCATGGCGGACAACATCCCGGGCGCCATCTACCGCGAGGTCAAGGGGGCCACCCACTTCGCGCTGATGGAGCAGGTGGATTTGATCAATGAATGGCTGACGCGGTTCGTGCACCAGGCATACGAGCAGGAGTAGGCGGCGGCCGCGAGGTCGCCCTCAAAGAGGACGGACTGCAAGAAAGGGGAGCCGATGGCAATCATAACCATCTCCAGGGGGACCTTCGCTGGCGGGCAGCTGCTGGCCGAGCTGCTGGCCGAGCGCCTCGGCTACCGCCAGATCAGCCGCGAGCTGCTCTACGACACCGTGCACCAGAGCTACGGCTTCACCACCGAGGAGGTGGTCAAGACCATGGACCGCCCGCCGGGGAGCCTGCACCACGTGGGCGAGCACCGGCGGCGCCTGCTCATCGCCGTGCAGGCGGCGCTGTGCGACCTGGTCCAGGACGGGGAGGTGGTCTACCACGGGCAGATGGGGCACCTGCTGCTGCCGCAGATCACCCACGTGCTGCGCATCCGGCTCATCGCGCCCCGGGCGCGGCGCATGGAGATGGCCATGGACCGCGAGAGCATCAACCGCTACGAGGCGGGCAGCCGCATCGACCGCGTGGACGCCGAGCGCAGCCGCTGGACCCAGTTCGTCTTCGGCACCAACTGGGCCGACCCGTCGCGCTACGACATGGTGCTCAACCTGGAGACCATGTCGGTGGAAGAGGCAGCCGACGTGGTGGTGGCCACCGCGTCGCTGGCCTGCTTCCAGCCCACCACAGAGTCGCAGATGGAGTTGTCCGATTTGACGCTCACCGCCCGGGTGCGGGCCATGCTCATGGCGGACCCGGCCACGGCGGACCTGGAGCTCAAGGTGGAGGTCACCGAGGGCGAGGTGAAGCTCTGGGGCATCGCCGACGCCGGCCTGCTGGAGCGCGTCACCGAGCAGATCTGTGCGGCGGACGGCGTGCAGGGGGTGTCCACCGCGAACCGGCGCAAGAAGAAGAGGTAACCCATGACGAGAACGTTCGAGCTACACATCGGCGACCAGCCCCGGCAGGGCGAGCCCACCGAGATCCGCAGCCCCTACGACCAGCGGGTGGTGGGCCAGGTGACCTACGCCGACGGGGACGCCGTGGCCGATGCCATCAGCGCGGCCGCCGACGCCGCCGAGGCCATGGCGCGCATCCCCCGGGCCGGGCGGGTCGAGATCCTGCACAGCATGGCCCACGGCCTGCTGCGGCGCCAGGACGAGCTGGCCGCCATCATCAGCGACGAGGCGGGCAAGCCCGTGACCTACGCCAGGGGCGAGGCGGCCCGGGCGGTGGAGACCTTCACCGCGGCGGCGGACGTCTGCAAGCACGAGGGCAGCGAGTACATCAACATCGACGCCGTGGAGGCGGGCGCCGGACGCCACGGGCTGATCAAGCGCTTCCCCCTGGGGGCGGTCACCGGCATCAGCCCGTTCAACTTTCCGCTCAACCTCTCGGCGCACAAGGTGGCGCCGGCCATCGCCGCGGGCTGCTCCATGGTGCTCAAGCCGGCCTCCCAGACCCCCATGTCGGCGCTGGTGCTGGGCGAGCTGGCCCGGGAGGCGGGCCTGCCCGACGGCGCGTTCTCCGTCACGCCGGCCAGCCGCGCGGCCGCCGACCAGCTGGTCACCGATGATCGCTTCAAGCTGCTGACCTTCACCGGCTCGGCCGAGGTGGGCTGGGACATGAAAGCGAGGGCCGGCCGCAAGCGGGTGGTGCTGGAGCTGGGCGGAAACGCCGCGGCCCTGGTGGGGCCCGACGCCGACCTGGACGAGGCGGTGAACAAGCTGGTCATCGGCGCCTTCGCCTACGCCGGCCAGATCTGCATCTCCGTGCAGCGCATTTTCGTATTCGACGACATCGCCGACGTGTTCATCGAGCGCTACGTCGAGGCCACCAGGGCCGTGGCCAAGACCGGCGACCCGGCCGACCCCGAGGTGGTCAACGGGCCGATGATCGACCCCTGGAACAGGGACCGCATCCTGGAGTGGATCGAGGAGGCCCGCGCCGCGGGGGCCAGGGTGCTCTGCGGCGGCGAGGCAGCAGGCTCATGCGTGCAGCCGACGGTGATCACCGAGGCCGACCCCGCCCTGCAGGTCTGCGCCGAGGAGGCCTTCGCGCCGGTGGTGGTGATTGAGCGTGTCGGCAGCTGGCAGGAGGCCATCGACCGCACCAACGACAGCAAGTTCGGCCTGCAGTGCGGCGTGTACACCAACGACCTTTCGGCCGCCTTCGCCTGCTTCGAGGGCATCGAGGTGGGCGGCGTGATCCACAACGACTTTCCGCTGTTTCGCGTGGACCACTTGCCCTACGGCGGGGTCAAGGATAGCGGCCTCGGCCGCGAGGGCCCGCGCTACGCCGTGGAGGAGATGACCGAGCCGCGGCTGTTCGTGGTCAAGCCGTAGCTACTCGCCGATGATCTTGACCAGCACCCGCTTGTTGCGTCGCCCGTCGAACTCGCCGTAGAAGATCTGCTCCCAGGTGCCGAGGTCCAGGCGGCCCTCGGTGATGGCGACCACCACCTCGCGGCCCATGATCTGGCGCTTGTGGTGGGCGTCGCCGTTATCCTCGCCGGTGCGGTTGTGCTGGTAGCGCTCGATGGGGGCGTGTGGCGCGAGCTCCTCGAGCCAGCGCTTGTAATCCTCGTGCAGGCCCGACTCGTGGTCGTTGATGAACACGCTGGCCGTGATGTGCATGGCGTTGACCAGGCAGAGGCCCTCGGCCACGCCCGAGTCACGCACCGCGCCCTCCACGTCGTCGGTGATGTTGCGGAAGTCCATGCGGGCGGGGATGTTGAAGGTCAAGTAGCGGGTGAGCGACTTCATGGCGTCCTCCTCAGGAGCCCGTGCAGATGGGCGTGCGCAGGGGGTTGGCGCAGATCTTCTGGGCCTTGTGGCAGATGAAAGACTCGCACTCGTTGGGCCGGGTGCACTTTTCGCCGGCCTTTTTCTGGTACTCGCACCTCATGCTGTTGCTGCAGAAGGTGCCCGACGTGCACCCCTCGTCCTCGCCGCTGCAGTTGCCGCCGGGCACCGACACCGCGGCGCAGTATCCCTTCTTGCCGCCGCTGCCGGGCACGCAGTACAGCGACTGGCACTCGGCGCTGTGGGAGCACTCATCGCCCGGCTTGTGCTGGGCCTGGGTCACCCGGTCCAGGCAGCCGCGGACGACGTTGGCGCCGGAGCACGACCTGGAGGTCAGCACGTCGATGCATGCCTGGGCCGCCTCGCCGTCGAAGGTGGCGAAGGCGCCGTCGGCCTTGCGGAAGGCCAGCAGCCGGTCCACCTTCGTCTGCACCGCCTGCTTGCAGGTTGAGGTGGCGCTGTAGGACCGCTCGTTGGAGTTGCAGCAATTCCAGACCCAGGCGCAGTAGGCGTTGGCGTACTGGTCGACGAAGTCTTCCACGTCCATGCCTTCCTCGCCGCAGGCTGCGACGCCGAGGACCAGGGATACCACCGCAGTCAGGAGAAGGGATCGATTCATCAGGTGCCTCTCTGATTACAATTGCGCCGGCAATATACTCAGGGAGGCGAGGAAAAGCCAACGGCGCCGGTCAATGGTCGGAGCCTACCCCCGCCAGGCGGATGACGTAGTACAGCAACGTCAGGGGACGGCCAGCGTCATTTACAGGAGGGTGCGCGGGGCACTCCCCAGGCCTCGATCTCGGAGAAGTCGAAGTACTCAGGGTTGCCGTAGAACTCGCCGTCCTCGTAGGGCACCAGGGCCAGGTGCCGCGCCTTGATCGGCGTGGAGAAGGTCATCTGAGGCGGGGCCGACTTCTGGTTGCCCTTGGCGTAGACCGAGGTCCACTCGGTGCCGAACTTGTTGCCCTGGGGCGGCTTGGGCGAAGCCTTCTGGCTGGCGAGCACCCGCCAACACATCAGGTGGTACTTGAAGTCGGACTTCTTCGGGTACTTGACGATGAGCTTGTTGATGGTGTGCACCTCGCCCATGTCGAACCAGAGGTAGCTGTAGGCCTTGTTGTCGCAGTACCACATGGTGGTGGGCGCGGAGAAGCGCGCGAAGTTGTCCACCTTGCCGTCGGTCAGAAAAGCCGCCGCCCCGCTCACCGGCGGGTTCTTGTACGAGGCAGGCTTTTTGACCAACAGGTTCAGCGTGGAGCCCGGCTGGTAGGTCACCTGGGCGATGGTCGGCTTGCTGCTGCAGCCCTTCTTGTCCACGGCCGCCAGGTAGAGCGTCTGCACGTCGGACGACTCGGACAGGGGCACCTCGACGCAGAAGGCATCCTTGGACACCTTCACCGTCAGCGGCGAGGTGGTGCCCCCGGCGATGACCACCTGCTTGGCGCCCTTGGCCGTGCCCCGCAGGGCGACCTTCTTGTGCAGGGTGCGGGTGGGGTAGGGCGACAGCGTCGGCGGCGAGGGTCTGGTCGTGCAGGCGAAGTCGGGGTGCCTGATCACGTCCGGCATGGGCGGCACGTCCGGGCCCGCGTCGGCCGTGCCCTCCTTGATGCAGATGCCGTTACGGCACTCCAGCCCCGGGTCGCAGGAGTGGTCCGTGTAACACCACTTGCCCTCGGAGCCCCACTTTCCGGCCCACTCCGTCTCCACGGTGCAGCCGCAGGCCCACAGCCCAAGCAGGGCAGTACATAGTGCTCGTCGGATCTTCACAGGCTCATCACCCCAGTGCTTCGCCACCATGGTGACACAATCAAGGGCCCTGTTCCACGTCTTCATTGAGCGGTCCAGGCCCCCACAGCAGCTCACCCATGTCGTACAGGGCGTCCAGGCCGCGGATCTGTTGCGGCAGGCTCTCCACCACCCGCACCGGCACCTGGTCGGCCAGCTGGCGCATGCGCTCCAGCTCCGCCTTGTGGATCTCGCGCCGGCGGCTGCAGTGGGGGCAGCCGTCGCCCTTTGGCTGCAGCTGGTTGACCACCACCGTGGCCACGGGCAGCCCCCCGTCCGCCAGGCGGTCCAGGGTACGGCGCGTCTCCTCGATGCTCATGGCCTCGGGGATGGTGACCAGGATGATCTGCGCCCGGTCCGGATCGGAGAGCACGTCCTTGAGGCTGCTGATGCGCTGGCGCCCGCCCTCCAGCCCCTGGCGGATGTCCTCGGCGTCCGGGGCGCGGCCCTCGCCGGGGATCAGCCGGCGGAAGAGGCGGCCGGCCCGGGCCAGGCGGCTCTTCATCTCGAGCAGCTTGCCGAACCAGGAGTCCAGCAGCTGGGGCACCATGAGCAGGCGCAGGGTGTGGCCGGTGGGCGCGGTGTCGAGGATGACCACGTCGTGGTCCGCCTGCTCCATGGCCTGCAGCAGCACCTCCACGGCGCCGAACTCATCCACCCCCGGGGTCTCGCTGGCCAGGCGCATGATCTCGCGCATCGAGCCGCCCCCGGGCGCGTCCGCGCGATCCAGGGCTTCATCGAACATGCCCCGGGCGTCCACCTCCATGGCGTCCAGCCCCGGGGCCAGGCGCATGGGCTTGGAGCCGAGCTGCACGCCGAAGACGTCGGACAGGGAGTGGGCCGGGTCGGTGGAGATGGCCAGCACGCGGCTGCCCATGCGGGCCAGGCGCGCGGCCGTGGCGCCGGCCAGGGTGGTCTTACCCACCCCGCCCTTGCCGGAGAAGAGCATCACGGGGCAGAGATCGCTTGCGGTATCCATCAGGGGCGCATTGTACCGCGGCGAGCCCTCATTGACGACAGAGCGGAAAAAGGCAAAAGTTCACCCACCACAAACGCCAGCCCAGGAGGCATGGCCCATGACCAGGTCCGCAGAGATTATCGACAAGACGAACAGCCTCGGCGCGAGCAACTACCTCCCCTTGCCTGTGGTCCTCGCCCGGGGTGAGGGGGTCTGGGTCTGGGACGTGGAGGGCAACAAGTACATGGACATGCTCAGCGCCTACTCGGCCATGAGCCACGGCCACCGCCACCCGAAGATCATCGCCGCGCTCAAGGAGCAGGCCGACCGCCTGACGCTGACCTCGCGGGCCTTCCACTGCGACCTGCTCGGCGAGTTCTACGAGCGGGTGGTCAAGCTCACCGGCCTGCCGCGGGTGCTGCCGATGAACACCGGCGCCGAGGCCGTGGAGACCGCGCTCAAGGCGGCGCGCAAGTGGGGCGAAAAGGTCAAGGGCGTGCCCGCGGAGCAGGGGCGCATCATCTGCTGCCAGAATAACTTCCACGGCCGCACCATCACCATCATCACCTTCTCCACCGAGCAGGCCTACCGCGACGGCTTCGGGCCGTTCACGCCGGGCTTCGACATCGTCGAGTACGGCAACGCGGGCGCCCTGTCCGACGCCATCACCGACAACACCGTGGCCTTCCTCGTGGAGCCGATCCAGGGCGAGGCGGGCATCCTCATGCCGCCGGCGGGCTACCTCAAGGAGGCCCACGAGATCTGCAAGGAGCGCAACGTGCTGCTCCTGGCCGACGAGATCCAGACTGGCCTGGGGCGCACCGGGCGCATGTTCTGTTGCGAGCACGACGACGTGCTGCCCGAGGTGATCATCATGGGCAAGGCCATGGGCGGCGGCGTGCTGCCGGTGTCGGCCGTGGCCGCCACCGAGGAGGTGATGGGCGTGTTCCAGCCGGGCCATCACGGCTCCACCTTCGGCGGCAACCCCCTGGCCGCCGCGGTGGGCATCGCCGCTCTCGACGTCCTGGTGGACGAGGAGCTGGTGGACAGGGCCGCGGCCCGGGGCGACTACCTGATGGACAAGCTGACCAGCATCGCCTCGCCCCATATCGCAGAGATCCGCGGCAAGGGGCTGCTGGTCGGCATCGACCTCAAGCCGGAGGCCGGCGGGGCGCGTCGCTTCTGCGAGGCGCTGCAGGCCGAGGGGATCCTGGCCAAGGAGACCCACGACTCGGTGATCCGCCTGGCGCCGCCGCTGACCATCACCGAAGACGAGCTGGACTGGGCCATGGAGCGGGTGGCCAAGGTGTTGAATTAGCTGTTAGCTGTTAGCCCTTAGCTGTTAGCCTTTTCTTCCGACCTTCCCGCCACCGCGACCCGCCTGCCGAGGTCTGCCGCCAGAGCGAAAAGCTGTTAGCTGTTAGCCGTTAGCCGTTAGCCTTTTCTTCCGACCTTCCTGTAACCGCGACCCGCCTGCCGAGGTCTGCCGCCAGAGCTAAAAGCGCACTTTGATGCATTGCATCAATCTGCCTTCTTGCGTAACAATCCTTCCTGTTTAATGCATCGCGTCAGGCGGCTTGGGCGCCGCCTAAGAGATACAACCGGGCCCGAGACTGCCCAAAGCATCAAGGAGCAACGCATGGCCGACTTCACCGCCGATATCCGAGACATCAAGTTCAATCTCTTCGAAGCCCTGGACATGGACAAGATCCTCGATTGCGAGAAGTTCGAGGACTTCGACAAGGACGACCTTGAGATGATCCTGGACCAGCTCTACAAGATCGCCAGGGAGGTGCTGGCCCCGATCAATCGCCAGCTGGACCAGGAGGGCTGCACGTTCGAGGACGGTAAGGTGACGGTGCCCAAGTGCTTCCACGAGCCGTACAAGCTGTTCACCGAGGACGGCTGGGCGTCGGTCAACATGAACCCCGAGTTCGGCGGCATGGGCCTGCCCGAGTGCGCGACCCTGGCAGGCTACGAGCCCTGCTTCGGCGCCAACATCGCCTTCAACCTCGGCGCGTTGCTCACCACAGGCGCGGCCCACCTCATCGAGGCCTTCGGCGACGACGAGCAGAAAGAGACCTACGTCGAGAACATGTACAGCGGCACCTGGGCTGGCACGATGTGCCTCACCGAGGCCCAGGCCGGCTCCGACGTGGGCGCCTCCACCACCAAGGCCATCCCCCAGCCCGAGGGGCACTACCTCATCGAGGGTGAAAAGATCTTCATCACCTTCGGCGACCACGACCTGACCGAGAACATCATCCACGCCGTGCTGGCCCGCATCGAGGGCGCGCCCAAGGGCACCAAGGGCATCAGCCTCTTCGCCGTGCCCAAGTTCCGCGTCAACGACGACGGCTCGGTGGGCGAGTTCAACGACGTGCACTGCTCCGGCATCGAGCACAAGCTCGGCATCCACGGCACCCCCACCTGCACCATGGTCTTCGGCACCGAGGGCAAGTGCCACGGCTACCTGCTGGGCGATGAGCACAAGGGCATGCGCGCCATGTTCCAGATGATGAACGAGGCCCGCATCTCGGTGGGCCTCCAGGGCACGGCCATGGCCAACGCGGCCTACCAGCAGGCCCTGAGCTACACCAAGGAGCGCACCCAGGGGCCGGACATCGCCAAGTTCAAGGACCCCGACGCGCCCAAGGTGGCGATCATCAAGCACGCCGACGTGCGGATGATGCTCATGCGCCAGAAGGCCTACAGCGAGGGCATGCGCGCGATGATGCTCTTCACCGCCTACTGCCTGGACCGCACCCACGCCGAGGAGGACGAGCGCGCCAAGGCCAAGTACGACGGCTTCGTCGAGATCCTCACGCCGATCTGCAAGGCCTACTGCTCGGACATGGGCTTCCGCGTGGCCGAGTGGGCGCTGCAGTGCCACGGCGGCTACGGCTACATCGCCGAGTACCCGGCCGAGCAGTACCTGCGCGACGTCAAGATCGCCTCCATCTACGAGGGCACCAACGGCATCCAGGCCATGGATCTCGTCGGTCGCAAGATGGGTCGCAAGGGCGGCATGGCGTTCATGCAGGTGCTCAACTGGCTCAACGGCAAGATCAACGCCGTGACCGAGAGCGCCAGCTTCGCCGCCGAGGGCGCGCTGCTGGGCAAGGCACGGGATCGGCTCGGCGCCTGCGCCATGCACCTGAGCACGCTGGGCGTGGCCGGCGACCAGGAAGGCGCGATCAGCCACGCCTACGACATGCTCCTGCTGTTCGGCGACGTGGTGATCGGCGCGCTGCTCGGCGACCAGGCCCTGCTCTCGGAGCAAAAGCTGGGGGCCCTGGCCGGCCTGATCAACAAGTTCATCGACGTCAACAAGGAGCACCCGGCGCTGACCACGGAGATCGCCTCCCTGGCCAAGGCCCGCGACGCCTGGGGTGGGGTCAACGGCTTCTTCATGGCCTCGGCGGCCCAGAAAAAGCTGATGATCCCGCTGGTCAACGCCAGCAACTACCTCAGCCTCTGCGGCGATCTGCTCATGGGCTACTTCCTGCTCAAGCACGCGGTGCTGGCCGGCGAGAAGCTGGCGCCGCTGTGCGAGGAGGCCGGCGTGGATCCCGCGGACAAGAAGGCCGTCTCGGCCCTGGCCGCGGACAACCCCGAGGTGCGGTACCTGGACGGCAAGATCAAGACCGCCCGCTTCTTCGCCGCCTACGAGCTGCCCCAGGTTACCTCCAAGGCCATGGCGATCCAGTCCGGCGACATGAGCGCCATCCACATGATCTGGGACGACGAGTAGGCGGCGACCTGCTGCCACCGCGGTTAGCCATTAGCCGTTAGCTCCTCCATTCGCTACCATTCCATTGATGTCCTCACGCCCCCTGATGAAGCTCTGGTCCCGCGGCCGCCTCCTGGACGCGCTGCTGCTCAGCGCCTTCGTGCTCGTGCACCTGGTGGTCACCGTGCTCTGGCTGCGCGACAACCACATGGACCTGGACCGCGTGCAGGACGAGCTGGCCCACTACTGGGGCCTGACCAACCTGCACACCGCCATGAGCCTCGACCCGCTGACCGGCGCCCTCAACAGCCTGCGCGCCACGCACATCAACTACCCGCTGGTGACGCACCTGCCGCGGGCGGTGGCGGGGCTGCTCTTCGGGGGGACGCCGCTGGTCTTTTGCGCGGCCAACGCCCTATACCTGACCGTGCTGCTGGTGAGCGTCTACGGCATCGGCGTCCGCTGCCACGGGCGCGCCGCGGGGCTCCTGGCGGCGGGGCTGGCGTCGCTGATGCCGGCGGCCTACGGCGGCATGCGCAGCGTGGGCCTGGACTTTCCGGTGACCTGCATGACCGCCCTGGCCATGCTGGCCCTGCTGCGGGCCGAGGGGTTCCGCCGCCTGCCGGCCGCCGCGGGCTTCGGCGTCTGCGCCGGGCTGGCCATCCTGATCAAGGGACAGGCCGCGCTGTTCCTCTTCTGGCCAGCGGCGGCGGCCCTGGTCCACGGGCTCTGGCAGCAGCGGCGCGACGGCGATCCTGTCTGGCGTCCCCTGGCCGGCGGGGCCCTCGCCGTGGCGCTGCTGTTGGGCACCACGGCCGTCTGGTGGCTCGGGCGCCTGGGCCCCATGGCCGCCTACCTGACCTCTCACTCCACTGGCCAGGGCATGAGGGACGTGGCGGGGGACATCTCGCTGTGGGGCGGCGTGGTCTGCTACCTCAAGGCCCTGCCGCTTTCCATGTCGGCGCCCCTGGCCCTGGGGGCGCTGCTGGCGCTGCCGTTGTTTTTGCGTCGCGGCCGCCACCGCTGGGAGATCCTCGCCTGGCTCGTGGCGCCGCTGGCGCTGCACATGGCGTTGAGCGTGCGGCACGCGCGGTACATCTACCCCCTGCTGCCCGCGGCGGCGGTGCTGCTGGCCGTGGGCCTCTGCACCCTGAGGTCCCGGCTGCAGGCCGCGGCCGCCGTGACCGCCGGGGCGCTGGCGGTGGCGGGGTGGCTCAGCTGCACCTACCTGCAGCACCCGACCCCCGGCACCGTGCGCCCCCTGCGCTGCTACTTCGAGATCCCGCCCGAGCTGGTCAAGACCTCGGACGTGCTCAACAGCCTGCTGGCCTGCGGCACCTGGCAGGTCGCCGGGTCGCCCTCACCCCCGCAGCAGGCGACGCACCACCGCACCGCCGCCGAGCTGGTGCGCCACCTCTCGGCCGGGGCCGCCAACGGCGAGGAGATTTTGATCTACGCCGACGAGGTGGATCGGGCGGCGACCACGGCGCTGCAGGTGCGGCGAGCGCTGCCCACGGCGCTGTTTTTGGACACGAGGCAGGCCGGGTTGCTGCTGCCCAACAAGCCCGATCACCGGCGCCTGACCTTCGTGCTCTGGGCTGGCCACCGGCCTGCCCCGCCAGCAGAGGGCGCGGCGCACGTGGCGGGCCCGCTGCCGTTTCGCAGCGCGCTGGGGGACATGGGCCAGATGTCGCTCTACCGCTTCGATGGCCGGGCCACCGCCTGGCCCCACATTCGCTGAGGTTCACGCCTCAGCACAGGAGGACCACCATGCCGAAGCTCATCACCACACCGACCCGCGTCGAGGCCGCGGGGCAACCGCCCAAGCTCATCGACGAGTACGTGGGCCGCGTCAACAGCGACACCGAGGGGGTGAGCATCGCCCACATGCGCAGCCCGGGCGGCTGGCAGGAGCCGGGGCAGCGGCCCGACTTCACGGAGTACACCGTGGTGCTTCGGGGGACGCTGACGGTGGAACACGAGGAGGGAACCCTGGAGGTGGGAGAGGGACAGGCGGTGATCACCCGTCCCGGTGAATGGGTGCGCTACTCCACCCCAGGAGGAGGCGGGGCCGAGTATTTGGCCGGGTGCCTGCCGGCATTTTCACCCCAAAACGTACACCGGGACGGGTGAGCCGCCCTTGAACTAATGCTTGCAGTTGCAGGACTTCTTGCCTGCCTTCTTGCAGTGGTCGCAGACCTTCTTGGCCTTCTTGTGACACTTACAAGTCTTCTTGCCCGCCTTCTTGCACTTGGCGCAAATCTTGGTCTTGTGGCTGTGGCCGCACTTGCCGCAGTGAGCCTGGGCGATGTTGGGGGAGAGCGCAAAGCCGCCCACCACGAACATCAGGGCCACCACTGTCATCAATATCTTGAAACGCATCGGGTCACTCCTAAAGCAGAATGAGTAAGGTGTAGCTGATCCCGACCGCCCCGCAAGGAGCACTTCCATTCCACATATTTCCTTTTCGACGCGATCATCCTGGGTCATATTGAGGGCGGACTGAATAGAGCGGAGAGGAGAGGATGGCCTTACCCGACTTCACCATCGGTATAGAGGAGGAGTACCAGATAATCGATCCAAAGACTCGGGAGCTGACGTCCTATGTACAGAAGTTCATCGAGCAGGGTCGCCATGTGCTGCAGGACCAGATCAAGCCCGAGTTTCTGCAATCCCAGGTGGAGGTCGGCAGCCACATCTGCCGCAACATGGGCGAGCTGCGCCGGGAGTTGATCCGCCTGCGCCGCACCGTGTCCGAGCTGGCCGAGGCCAACGGACTGCGCATCGCCGCGGCCAGCACCCACCCCTTCTCCACCTGGTCGACCCAGCAGGTCACCGTCGGCGAGCGCTATACCAAGCTGCAAACCGACATGGCCCAGGTGGGGCGCCAGATGCTGATCTTCGGCATGCACGTGCACGTGGGCATCGAGGACAAGGAGCTGCTCATCGACGTGATGAACCAGGCGCGCTACTTCCTGCCGCACATCCTGGCGTTGACCACCAGCGCGCCGTTTTGGCAGGGACGGGACACCGGGCTCAAGTCCTACCGCTCGGTGATCTTCGAGAGCCTGCCCCGTACGGGCATTCCGCCGGGCTTCGAGTCATGGTCCGACTACCAGATCTTCGTCGACACGATCAAGCGCACCGGCTGCGTCGAGGACGCCTCCAAGATCTGGTGGGACCTGCGGCCGCACCACTGCTTCCCCACGCTGGAGTTTCGCATCGCCGACATCTGCACCAAGGTGGACGAGGCGATGTGCGTCGCCGCCCTGGTGCTGGCCATCGTGGCCAAGCTGATCAAGCTGCGCCGCGCCAACCAGTCCTGGCGCAGCTACCGCCACCACCTGATCCTGGAGAACAAGTGGCGCGCCGTGCGCTACGGCATCGACGGCCAGCTGATCGACTTCGGCAAGCAGAAGGAGGTGCCGCTGCGCTTCCTCGCCGTGGAGCTGGTGGAGTGGCTGGAGGACGTCATCGTGGAGCTCGGCCTGGAGCAGGAAATCTCCTACCTCCACACCATCCTCGACGAGGGCACCAGCGCCGACCGCCAGCTAAAGACCTTCCGCGCCACCGGTGACATGGAGGCGGTGGTGGACCAGCTCATCGCCGAGACGGTGGAGGGCTGGGAGTAGCTCACACCACCAGGCCCACGCCGCCCCGCCGCGGATCGCCCACTGCCTCCAGGGTGCCGTCGGCGCCAAGGCGCACCGCGTGCACGCCGCCGAAGAAGAGGTTCGGTTCGGGGAAGTTGATCAGCTCCGGCGCGCCCAGCTCGGCCAGCGCCGCGCCGCCGTCGTCCATCTCGAAGGTCTCGGCGTTGAGCACGCCGGCCTCGTAGTGCACCCGGGCCGCGCTCACCGCCCGCTTTAGGCTGACGCCGTGATCCACCAGCAAGGAGATCACCTGGGTCATGGCGGTGCGGATGCGGTTGGCGCCGCCGCTGCCGAGCACGGTGACGTCTCCGGCCGGCGAGACCATCACGCTGGGTGAGACCATGGTGGACAGGCGCGTGCCCGGCGCCCAGGTGTGGAAGCCGTCAGGGAACAGGTCGTCCTCGCCCATGAGGTTGTTCATCATCACGCCGCTGTCTCCGATGAAGGCGCCGTTGCCCTCGCCGTAGGAGAAGGTCACCGCCGCCGCGCACCCCCGGGCGTCGATGACGCTGACGTGGGTCGTGGAGCCGGGGCCGCCGTCCAGGGGCGGGGAGTGGCCCAGGGGCACGCCCGCCAGGGCGGCGTAGCGCTCGCGCCAGCGCGGCGACAGCTCCTCGTCGGCCAGGCGCACCTCGTCGGCCACCTTCATGGCGCGGCAGAGGGCGTGGCGCTGGTCCATGCTGCCCGGCTCCAGGCGGCCCACCTCGGCGGTCTCCAGCAGGCCGAGCATGGCGGCGATCATGCGGCCGCCCTGGGCCGGCGGCGGGTTGGTCACCAGCCGGTGCCCGCGGTAGGTCAGCTCCAGGGGCCGGCGCATGATGATCTCGTATTCCTCCAGATCCCTGCGGCTCAACAGGCCGCCCGACGCCGGGCCGAACTGCGCCAGCATCTGCTCGCTGAACGCGCCTTCGTAGTACTGGCGCCAGCCCTCGTCGGCCAGCCGCTCCAGCGTGTCGGCCAGGGCCGGGTGGAGGAAGGTCTCCCCGCCCCTCATCAGCCGACCCTTGGGGGCGAAGATTCGACGGCCGATTTCGCTCTGCACCAGGATCGGTCCGAGCAGGGCCATGGCCCCCGCGGTGAAGGGGCCCATCTCCATGCCCTCGCGCAGCATGCGGCAGGCCGGCTTGATCACCTCGCCCAGGGGCAGGCTGCCCCAGCGCTCCAGGGCGGTGCACAGCCCGGGGATGGCCCCGGGCACCGCGGCGGCGGCGGCGCCGATGTGAAAGCGCTGCACCGCCGGACCGAAGTCCAGGTCCACGCCGAAGAAGTCCATCTCCTCCGGGCGCTCGTCGTCGAGTCCCGGGGCGTCGGCGAAGAAGTCGCAGACCGAAAGCTCCCCCTCCGGCGAGCGGTGGAGCAGGGCTCCGGCGCCGGCGAGGCTGGTGAGGGTGGGCTCACCGGCGCCCACGCCGAAGCAGGCGCCCACGGCGGCGTCCACGGCGTTGCCGCCGGCTTGCAAAATCTCTGCGCCGGCCCGGGCCGTGGCCTGGGATCCGGCTGCGATGGCTCCGTTCAAGATTCTACCTCCGAGGAGACATATTAGTTTAGCTGTTGGCTGTTAGCCATTAGCTGTTAGCTATTTACTGCCGGCCGCCACGAAAGCACGCTGGCCGAGCAGCCAGCGGCCCACCTTCCGCGCCAGCTCTTGGTAGCCCGCCCCGCTCAGGTGTGGGTCCGCGGGCAGCATGGAGTGCTCGCGGTGGTCCAGCTGCACGTCCAGATACGGCAGCTTCAGCCGCGCCATCATCTGCCGGAACCTGCGCTCCGCCGCCGCCGGCGAAAAGGTCAGGGCGCGCCCCTCCAGGGTCAGGGTCTTGCCCTCCCAGCGCTGCTGCATCCGAACATCGCGCTGCTTGAAGACGTACAGCGGCACGCCCTTTTGGGCGCAGAGGTCGCTCATGGCGGCCAGCAGCGCCTGCTGCAGCGCGAGGGCGTGCTTCACCCGCGGCGGCAGCGGGTGGCGAAAGACCGCGTACCCGCTGCGCGCCGTCTCCAGGTCCCACAGCTTCACCTTCGGGGCGAAACCGTACAGCTCCTTGAAAAAGGCGGTCATGGGCTCCCCGTTCGAAGTGGCCTCGGCCGGCGTGGGCTCCGGCATGGTGCGGTCCCATTGGGGATCCGTGGGCAGCCCCGGCCCCAGGGCCCGGCGAAGCAGGGGCCACAGGCCGTACCGCGGCGGCGCCCCCGGAGGCAGCCAGAGGGAGGCGTCCGGAGGGACCAGCCGCCCCTGCGGGTCCAGGCGGAAGGTCGGCTTGGGCCCGCCCGCCCCCTTGCAGTGCAGGTTCTCCACGGCGTCGTTTTCCAGGGTGGCGAAGAGCGCCACGGCGTCGGGCTTCAGCCGCGCGAAGAGGTGCCGCAGGGCCAGGTACTGCTGGTCGGTGCCCCAGCCGCCGGCGCCCACGGAGACCACCTCCCAGCGGTGGCCGCGGCCAGCCAGCAGACGCTGAAGCTGCGGCCCGGGCGCCTGACTAAAGTCTTGCAGGCTCACCGCCTCCACCTGGGAGTCGCCCAGCAGCAGCAGGCGCGGCAGCTTCTTTGCTGAGGCGGGCTCCGGCCCGCGGAAGCCGAGGGTGTTCATCGGCTGCCACTTGACCTTCCACGCCAGGGGGCCCCGGCGCGGGGGCTGTCCCAGCAGCCGGCAGGCCACGTCGGCGGCAAGCAGCGCGAGCACCATGGTGAGGCCCACGAGCCCCGCGCGCTTGAACCCAGGGGTCATCGATTGATCAAAACGGCCACCGAGCATCGCGGTGGCCCGGGAGACCGCACGTCCCGCCCAATCCTGCCTTCCTGCCTTCCTAAGCGGAAAATCGACAGGGCGTCGACGTCACTTCCCCATCACGAACGTGGCCTCGCACGTCCCCTTCAGGCTGCCGGCCTTGACCTTCTTCATCTCGCGACGGACGCACTTGGCCGCCTTCTTGGACACGCCGGTGACCTTGAGCACCTTGGCCTTGCCGCCGGTGTAGGTCCACAGCACCCGCGGGTTTTTGCCCTTCTTGGCGCAGCGCTTCATCTTCTTGCGCTTGCCGAGGCTGCCCACCACCATGGCCGAGGCGAGGAAACCGGCCCCGCTGATGCGGCACTTCATCTGCTTGATCGTGAAGCCGTCCACGGTCATGGAGCCCACGGTGACGTTGGGGTTGCTCACTCCGCCGCCGCCGCCGCCGCTCATCTCCTGCTTGGCCAGGGCCACGCCGGTGCAGCACTTTTTGTGCCCCTTGTCGCAGCCGGTCTTGAAGATGGCGTGGGCCCGCTTGACGTCTTTTTTGACGCCCTGGGCCTTGAGCAGCACCACGCCGGCGTTGAGGCAGCCGTCGAAGTAGTTGAGCTTGCAGGCCTTGAGCGACAGCTTCAGCCCCTTCTTGGCGCTCTTTTTGACGCCCACCCCGTCGCGGTACTGCACGCCGAGGTTGTAGCAGCCGCCCGGGTGCTTGTGCTTGCAGGCCGCGGTGAAGAACTTGGCCGCCCGCTTGACGTTCTTCTTGCCGCCAACCCCCTGCCAGGCCATGACGGCCAGGGCGTAGCACGACACCGCCGAGCCGCCCTTGCAGGCCTTGGGGCAGCGCCTTGAGCGCCGCGTCCCACTTTTTGGCCTGGAAGGCCTTCACGCCCGCCTTCTCGCAGCGGTGGAGCCGCAGGGGGCGGCCCAGGCCTGGGCGCCGCAGAGCATCGCCCCCATGGCGAGGATCGTCGTCAGCTTCTTCATCTCGTCACTGCCTTTCGGTTGGTTGGTGTAGAGAACGAGCCTGCGTCGCAAGCGTATCACAGCCCCATCTTCTTTTTCAGGTCGGCCAGAGCGTCGTCCACCTCCATCTTGCGGAAGGTCTGCTCCAGCTTGCGGTCCTGCGTGGCCTTCTGCGCCAGGCCCTTGCGTCGTTCGGCCAGGCGGGCCAGCTCGCCGAGGGCGTGGTGCATGGCCTGCTGGTGCTTGTCGTACATCCCCCGGGCCATGGTCACCAGCTCGTCGTCGCCCGAGCCCCGGGCCAGCTCGGCGCGGCGGCTCCAGCGGGCGGCCTCGTCCTGGTGCTTGACCACCTGGCGCCCGGCCTCGGCCTCGGCGGCCTCGAGGTCCGCCAGCGTGCCCTGCCCGGCCCCGCCCTCCGTCTCGTCCTCCGGCTCCTCGCCGATGATCTCCAGGGGGCCCTGCTTCTTTTTCGGCGCCGGCTCCTCGGCTGCGGGCTGCTCCTCCTCCGGCGGCGTGCGGGTCTCGGAGAGGATCTGCTCGGCGCTGGCCCGCACCTGGGCCACCAGCCGGGCGACGTCCTCCACGGCCTTGACCCGCGACATCTGCCTCATGCGCCCGCGGGACTCCTCCAGGGCGTCGGGCTGCAGCTGCATCTCCACCTCGGCGGCCAGGGTGGCCGGGTGGGTGACCATGGCGCCGACGCCGCGGTCGCGGTAGGCCCGCGCGGCCTGCTCCTCGGCCTCGCCCTGGGGGTGGAAGCAGATCAGCGGCAGGCGGTTGGGGATGGACCGCTGCTCCACGTAGACCAGGGGCCGGGCCACCACCACGTCGGCGGCGGCCCACAGCAGCCCGGCCTCCTCCACCTTGCCGAACATGCGGGCCTTGATGCCGTAGAGGTTGGCACGCCGGCGCAGCAGCTCCGCCGCCTCGTCGTCCCGGGCCACGTCGAACATCACCGCGGCCTTGTCGGCCACCATGCCGAGCTGCAGCAGCGCGCCGGTGAGCTGGTCCGAGGTCATGCCGTCGGTGACCACCAGCACCACCGGGCGCTCCAACGGCAGGTTGAAGCGCTGGCGCAGGGGCTCCTTGTCGTCGGGCGGGATGGAGCAGAACCCGCCGCAGACGGTCATGCCGCAGGGCACCAGGCACTCGGCCGGCAGGCCCTGCTCCAGGGCCGCCTCGGCCTGTCCCTCGTCGATGACCGCCAGCCGGTCCACGGCGGTGCCGGCCCAGGCCGGGTCGAGCCAGAGGCTGGAGACCACGCCCACCACCGGGGCGCGCAGCAGGCCCCGGGCGCGCCAGGCGTCCACCGCCGCGGCGGCCACCGGATCCATGGCCACCACCGCCCGGGGGGAGCGCCCGTTGAGGGCCTCCTCCACCGCGGGCCAGCCCATGGACGAGACCACCGCGGCCTCCAGGCGGGTGCCGATCATCGACGCCACCTGCTGCACCAGGGAGCGGGCCGCCATGGCCTCGGGCAGATCCACCTGGATCACGCGCAGGTCGTGGGGCTCCTCCTCCAGGGTGCCGGCGATGGCGTGGGCCATGCTCTTGATGCCCCTGCGCGCGTCGGCCCAGAGCATGAGCACGTCGCGCCCCCGGGGTTTGTCGTCCTGCGCCTGCGTCGGTTCCTTGGTCTCTTCTGCGGTCATGGTCACCTCTCCTCAGGGTCCTCAGCATATCTACCAGAAAGCGCGCCTCTTTGCAGGTGCCGCCCTGGTAAAAACCTGCCCGGTCAGTGGGGCAATGGTACCCTGCCGCCCGTATGATCAGAGTCATGACCGCCGCCCGCGCCATCCCCCTTGCCGCCTGCCTGCTCTGGGGTTGCCCTCGCCAGGAGCCGCCGCGGCCCGACGCCGCGCCGCCGCGACCCGACGCCGCGGTGACCAGGAGCGCGATGGCCAAGGCCCGGCCCTGCCCGGCCCAGGCGCCCGCACCGGCGGTCTTCCCCCACACCCGGCCCCGCCACCGCACGGTGGAGTTCTGGCTGGCCCGCGCCGCCGACAGGACCGTCAAGCCCAAACAGGTCGAGGAGCAGAACGACCGCGTGCGCGAGCTGCGGCACGAGGGCTGGCCTTCGGGGCGCTTCGACCTGCTGAAGCTCAGCTTCACCAGGGAAAAGATCCGCGAGCGCCTGCAGGAGCGGGCGACCAAGCTGCGCGAGGCCGCGGAGGAGGGCAAGCGGGTGATGCCCGACGGAACCCCGGCCCGCGCCCTGGCCGCCGCCATGTGGAAGAAGATGCAGAAGGCGAAGCCGGTCGACGAGCTGCGCCTGGTCTGGAAGGCCACGGCGCTGCGCTGCTTCCCCCACGCCGGCCCGGTCTACGAGAAGGCCTGGGACGTGGCCTTCGACCTGCTGCAGTGCTCCTGGCTGCGCGTCGGCGAGCCGGTGAAGGTCTTCGCCAGGGGCGACGACTACTGGTACGTCTGGTCCGAGTACGCCGAGGGCTGGGTCCACGGCGCCAACCTGACGCCGCCGCTGGACGCCGCCCAGGCTCGAAGGCACCTCGGCAAGAAGCGGCGCGTGGTGGTCCAGGCCGATCGCGTGCCCCTGTGGGTCGACATGCAGCAGACCACGCTGCTCGGCGTGTTGCGCCTCGGCACGCACCTGCCCATTCAGCAGACGCGCGGGGGCATGTACAGGGTGGCCGTGCCCACCGCCTCCGGCCTGCGGTCCGGCTGGCTGGGCGACAGCGGCGCCGGCCCGTGGCGGCCGCGGCTGAGCAAGGCGGCCCTGCTGCGGCGGGCGTTCTCCCTGCTCGGCTCCACCTACGGCTGGGGCGGCGTCGGCGGCACCCGGGACTGCTCCCGCTTCATGATGGACCTCTTCGGCGCCTCCGGCGTGCTGCTGCCGCGCAACTCGTGGCACCAGTCCAACGCCGGCACCAGGCAGGTGGACGTGTCGGCCATGGACGTGGCCACCAGGGCCCGCGCCATGGAGCAGCACAATAAAAAGGGCGTCGTGCTGCTCTACCTGCCCGGCCACATCATGCTCTACCTCGGGCGGGACGGGGACCGGCACTACGCCCTGCACCAGTTCTCGGGCTACCTCGTACCGTGCAAGGGCGGCGGCGAGACCATGATGCGGGTCAACCGCGCCGAGGTGACCTCCCTGGAGCTGGGCCGCGGCAGCAGCCGCACGGCGTTCATCGAGCGCATCACCAAGCTCGTGCTGTTTCAGTAGCCCCCGGTCTACTTCGACGCGTTGAGGATCTTGCGCGCCGCGCTGGCCACCAGGTGCGAGTTGTCCAGCCGGTGCCGCCGGGCCAGCAGTCGACCGGCCTCGGCGTTGACGCTGTGCAGGTTGCGCAGGGCCGTGCTGCGCACCAGCCCCGGGTAGGCGCCGGTGACCACGCGCGTGAGCAGGATGGTCACCCGGGCGCGCTGCTCCCCCGGCTGCGACGGCCGGCTCAGGGCGCCCACGGCGTTGACGTAGGAAAGGTCGAGCACGCCGCGCTTGAGCATCGCCTCGGCCGCGGCCAGCACCTTGCCCGTCATGGCGTCGCCGCAGCCGCTGGCCACCCGCTCCGCCGCGGCGCCGGCCACCGACACCTCCTCGCCGGTCATCAGCGGGGAGAGCAGCGCGCAGAGTCGCTTCTGCTCGGCCGCGCTCCAGGGGCGCCCCTGGGCGAAGCCGCGCACCACCGCCTCCTGCAGCGAGACGTCCTTGCTGGTGCGCAGCAACTTCTCCAGAGGGGGGAGCACCCGCAGCCGCCCGTTGGCCCACAGGGCCCCGTAGCCCGCCGAGCGCACGGCGCCCCTGGCGGCCTCGAGGTGCGCCAGCAGCTCCTTTTCTTGTTTGTGGGCTGTGGCGAGGTAGGCCGCCGCCCGGATCAGCGCCGCCGCGGTGTTGCCCGGCGAGGCCCCGGTCAGGGTGCGCATCAGGCAGTCGAGGGCCGCGCGATCCGCCTTCTTCGACAGGGCCGCGGGCTGGGCCAGGTGCTCGATGCGCGTGGCGGCCAGGGCGCGCACCCGCGGATCGGCGTCCTGCTGGGCCAGGCAGTGGGTCATCAGCGCGCTGCTGGCCCCCAGCTTCTGCTCCCGGGTGGCCAGCCGTCGCAGCACGTCGCCCTGACAGCTGCGCACGCCGTAGGGCGTCACCGTACACCGCTTGAGCGCCTCGCCGGACAGCCGCATCAGCTCGGCGTCCGGTTTGCCCGGGGTCTTGGCCGCCCGGGTCTTCGCGCCGGCGTCCGGGCGGCGCGCCGGCTGCTTGCACGCCCCCCAGGCCCAGGCGCAGGCCAGCACCGTGGTGACGAGCATCGCGCGCTGTGCTTTGTGGCTGTGCATGTTTTGGGTGAATCCCGGTTTATGATTTACCATGTCAACGCTACCACACGATCGGAAACTCGCGCCAACAGGAGCGTGTCGCCCATGGTTCTGAGGGACAAGCAGACCCTGCTGTACTGGATATCGAAGATCACCTCCCTCTGGGATCCGGTGTGGCTCCGCGACTGGGCCCACCGCCACCGGGACCGCGGCGGCTGGACCGGCTTCGCCATCCGCCAGGTGGAGGTGACCGTGCTCACCGCTCGCAGCGTGTACCAGGAGAACCTCACCCTGCGCGCCGCGGCCCTGACCTACCACACCATCCTCTCCATCGTGCCCTTGCTGGCCGTGGCCTTCGCGCTGTTCAAGGCCTTCGGCGGCCTCAAGCGGCTGGAGAAGCCGATGCGCGACCTCATCGTGGAGAACCTGGCCGTGGGCCGGGAGCAGGAGGTCGGCACCTGGCTGGACCAGTTCATCACCAACATCAACGCCGGGGCCATCGCCGGCGTGGGCGTGCTGATCCTCTTCTACTCGGCGGTGGGGCTGCTGACCAACATGGAGCGCTCCTTCAACCGCATCTGGGGCGCCTCCCGCGGCCGGCCGTTATTCGTCCGCTTCGCCATCTACTGGTGCCTCATCTCGCTGACGCCGCCGCTGATGGGCTACTCCATCTCGCTCACCGCCCGCTTCGAGAGCTCGGAGTTCATGGCCACCGTGCTGGCCTGGCTGCCCTTTGGCCTGGGCAAGCTGCTGCTCTCCACCACCTCGGTGGCGGCGGCCTGCATCGCCTTCACGCTGATCTACCTCATCGTGCCGGCGGCCAAGGTGCGCCCCAAGCCCGCCCTGCTGGGCGGCCTGATGGCCGTCCTGCTCTGGAGCGGCAGCAAGTACCTCTTCATCACGCTCACCGCCGGCTCCCTCAAGTACAGCGCGGTCTACGGCGCCCTGGGCGTGTTCCCGCTGCTGATGCTCTGGATGTACATCAGCTGGATCATCGTGCTCTTCGGCGCCACCTACGCCTTCGCCATCCAGACCGTGGCCACCGAGAGCCTGACGCTGAAGAACATCCCGATGAACCAGTCCTTCCGCGAGCGCCTCACCGCGCGCCTGCTGGTGGCGGTGGCCGAGGACTTCCGTCAGGGCAAGCCGCCGCCCAACGCCGAGTCCCTGGCCGACCGGCTGGGCACCATGACCGGCGTGGCGCAGCAGCAGATGCATGTACTGCGCGAGCACGACCTGGTGGCCGAGACCGGCCCGGTGGAGGCCCCCAGCTACCTGCCGGCCCAGGACATTCAGGAGCTGACCCTGGAGCACATCGCGGACGTGCTGCGCGTGCAGGAGGGCAAGCGCCTGACCCTGGACGAGGACCCCGCCATGGAGCGGATCTGCAAGATCTTTGACGAGGCCGACGCGGCCAGCCGCGCCGTACTGGCCAAGACCGACCTGAGGTCGCTGACATGATGAAGGAACCTGATGTCGATCCCGGCATGCTGGTGGTCATCGCCGGCAAGAACAAGGGCGCCGTGTTCAAGCTCGGCGTGCGCAACCTCACGGGGGGCCGCGACGCGGGCAACCTGATCCAGATCGTCGACCCCGAGGTCTCCCGCCGCCACTTCCTCATCCGCACCACGCCCGAGGGGTACATGCTCTCCGATCTGGCCAGCGCCAACGGCACCGTGGTCAACGACGAGCGGGTGCAGGCGGCCTACGTCAACTTCGGCGACGTGATCAAGGTCGGCAACACCAACCTGCTCATGGTGGAGAGCGTGGACGCGGTGCCCGACGCCGTGCTGGGGGATCGGGTCACGGACCGCGGCCTGACCGCGGTGCCCACCGCGTTCGCCGGCGCCCTGCTGGCCGACATGCCCAGCGCCATGGAGCCCGAGGCCCTGGATCCGGACGCCGCCGCGCCCGACAAGGCGCCGGAGCAGACCGCCGCTCCCGAGGTCCATGCCGCGCGGCGTGAGCCCGGGCTGCCCCGGCTGGCCCTGCCCCGCTCCGTGCACTGCAACGTGCCGAGCTTGCTGGCGCCCGCGGAGGAGCCCCACGAGCAGCCGGCGGGCGAGGGCGAGGGCGCGGCGGGCCACGGGCCCGAGGTGGTGGACACCGACGCCCTCAGCGCCCAGCGCACCTCGGAGATGGACATCGCTTTGCAGGAGATGTCGCGCATGGGGCAGTACCTGGACATGGCGATGCACATCATCGCCAAGGCCATCTGCCCCGACCGCGCCGTCCTGCTGAAGAAGAGCGGCGAGACGCTCATGTCGCGCAAGGTCTACATGCGCCCCGAGCTGGGCGACCGGGGCGCCCAGATCCCGCCGGCCATTCACCTGGTCAAGAAGGCCATGCGGGACAAGGCGCCGGCGCTCGACAACCGGCTCGAGGCCGGCGAGGGAGAGGTCTTCCCGGCCACGGCGCTGGTGGCGCCGGTGGTGGCCGGCGGCGCCTCGCTGGGCGTGATCTACGTCGACTCCTTCGCGGGGAGCCACAAGATGTTCGTGGAGCTGGACACCCAGGTGCTGCAGAAGGTGGCGGCGGTGCTGGCCCGGCGGTGGTCCACCTGACGCGGGTCAGTGGCGTCGGAACCACATGACGCCCACGAGGATCGACAGGATCCCCCAGAAGACGCAGGTAAACAGGACGTGGGCCCACACGGCCTTGAACAGCCTGCGATCCACCTGCTCCACTCTGGCCCGGGCAGCGGCCGGATCCCCGGCGATGGCCACGGCGGCCTCGGCGACGCTCAGCTCCTGGAGCAGCGGCTCCATCTGGGAGAAGTAGGCGTAGCCGGTGTAGAGCGCCGGCACCACCGCGCCCACCACCACGGCCACCACCAGGCCCATGAGGATGCGCGCCAGCGGGCGCCGCTTCGCCGGGGCCTTCTCCGCCCGCGCGTTGCCGTAGCGCTCCTCCGCCGAGCGGGTCGGCGCCGGCTTGCGCGGCCTCGGGGTGGGCCTCGCGGGGCGCGACTCCGCCAACATGGCCTGCAGCTCCTCCTCGGGCACCGGCTCCGACGCCGCGGGGAGGTGTTCGTCGCTGCCGTACCTGCGCCGGACGTCGGCGGGCGTGGGTAGCTCCTCCTCTCTATCCGGCGGCGGTGCGGTATCCTCCAGCACCACATCCACGGGGGACCGCACCGCGTCGTGTATCCCCGAAGAGCGGGTCACCCGCACGGGGGCAGCGCTCCGGGGCCCTTCCCGCGGCTCCTGCTGCCGCGGCTCTTTCTTTTGCGGCTCCGCCAACCCGGGTTGGCCAGTGGTGGACTCATCCAGCAGTACCAGCCGCTCCTCCGGCGGTACCTCCACGACGGCGGCCGCGGCCTGCCGCCCTGCCGCCCGGGCCGCCTCGTATTCGTCGCGCTCGGCCAGCTTGAGCTGTACGTCGTACTCCCGCCGCGTCTCGGGATTCATCAGCACCTGGTAGCAGGCGGTCACCCGCTTGTAGATGGCGTGCAGCTTATCCTTGAGGTCGACATCTTCGCTGGCAAAGTGCCGGTCCGGGTGCATGAACAGCGCCATATCGTAGAAGGCCTTCTGGATCTGTTCGTGGCTCGCCTCCTGCGTCAGCCCAAGCAGCTCGTAGTGCCCCAGCCGCGGCAGATCGTCATACAGCCTGCCGATGTGAGCCCGGGCCAGCTCCGGGCTATCATGTTGCTCGAGGTCCAGCTCTTGCTGATCCCCCTCGACCTCATCCTCACGAGCAAGCTCGTCCTCTCCTGAAACGTGATCGTGTCCGTGATTGTCCACCGGTTCAGGCACCCCCGTCCCATCCTCCTCCGCCACCACAACCCGTTGACCATCGAGCACCCTGTACCCCGCCCCCAGGCCCCGGGCCCTCTCCCCTGCGGCCACGGCCTCCTCCATGGTCAACGCCGTGAGCACGCGCGCCCCCTCCCGCCGAAACTGCGCCACCAATAATGTGCTGGTCAGGCCGAACTCATGTTTGACGGCCTCGAGGCACTGCCGGGCCAGGGTGTTGTCCCCCCCGGGGGCCAGGGCGAGCACCGTGAACTGCTCGGTCATCGAGCCCTCATCCGACCAACCCCCCACTGTCCGTGTCCCGGCGCACCACGTCGTATCCCTCCATCGTGGGGCCAACATGGATCAGCGCCCCACCATGCACGAACCGGCAGCAGACTTCAAAGTAGGTGTATTTTTATACTACTATTTTTTCGTAATCTGTCAAACGAAAAGAACGCCCGTCTAGGGGATCGCCCCATGACGATCTAGATCGTGAATCCGTGGAGCTTCGGCATCTCCTCACCGGCCAGGTAGCGGCCCTTTTCGTTGATCGACACCGAGCACATGGCGCAGCGAGGGTCGTGGGTCAGCAGCAGGCCCAGCTTCTGTTTCACGGCGCGGGAGAGCAGCACCTGCTTTTCGTCGATCAGCATCTCCGGCGAGCGATCGTAGCCCATGGTCACCGGCAGGTGGACCCAGGGGACGCCCGGGATCAGGTCGGCGCAGAACACCACACCGTTGCGCTTGCCGCGCACCTCGGTGATCAGCATGCCGGGCGTGTGGCCGTCCGAGCGGAAGAAAGAAAAGTCCGGCCCCATGGTCTCGCTGCGGTGGTCGTCCACCAGCTCCAGGCGGCCCGAGCGCTCCAGCAGGTCCTGGATCTCGAAGATGAACGACGCCCGGTCCCGCAGGTGAGGCTTGCGCGCGCGCTCCCAGGCCCCGGTGCTCACCAGGAAGCGGGCGTTGGGGAAGACCAGCTCGTGGGAGTCGTCGGGGTGCCACGCCGTGAGCAGGCCCCCGGCGTGATCGAAGTGCAGGTGGGAGAGGATCACCACGTCGATCTGCCCCGGCTCCAGGCCGAGAGCGGCCAGGTTGACCAGCAGCCTGTGGTCCGGCTCGGTGACGCCGAAGCGGTCCCTGAGCCCCTGCTCGAAGAAGACCCCGATGCCGGCCTCCAGCAGGATGCGGCGATCCCGCTCCGTGTCGTGTATCAGGAAGGCCCTGCAGGCCAGGGGGATGCGGTCCTTTTCGTCCGCGGCGGTCCACTGAGACCAGACCGCCCGCGGCACGTTGCCGAACATGGCCCCGCCGTCCAGCCGCTGACGGTTGCCCTCCACGCTGTAGATGACATAACTCATGGCGACAATATAACAGAGGTCGCCGGGATTGGTTGAGTCCGACCGCCCGATGTGCTGGAGTATGGCGATGAAGATCGGCATCGTAATTGGAAGGATCGGGGGCATCGATGGCGTGGCCCTGGAGACCGAAAAGTGGATCACCGTGCTCGAGCGCATGGGCCACGAGGTCTGCCTGCTCACCGGCCTGCTGGAGGGGCCCGCAAGGAACGTGACCCTGCTGCCGGAGCTGTCCTTCGACCACCCCCTCTGCGAGCAGGGGCAGCTCAAGGCCTTCTACGACGAGCCCGTCGAGGAGGCGGCGTTCCTCGCGCAGCTGGAGCAGGAGACCGACCACATCGAGCGGGGCATGCTGCAGTGGATCGAGGACCAGGGGGTGCAATGCCTGGTGTCGGAGAACGCCTCGGCGCTGCCCTGCCACCTCACCATGGGCATGGCCCTGGGGCGGGTCTTCGCTGGCACCGGGCTGCCGGTGGTGGCCCACGAGCACGACTTCGCCTGGGAGCGGGGCGACCGCTACGAGACGCCGTTTGCCGGCGTGCGGCAGATCATCGCGCGGGACTTCCCGCCGCGGCTGCCCAATGTGCGCCACGCCGTGATCAACAAGGCCGCCCGAACGTCGCTGCAGCAGCGCTTCGGCATCGACGACGCGGTGGTGGTGCCCAACGTCATGGACTTCGATGAGCCGGTGGGCGCCCGGGACGACTACAACCGCGACCTGCCCGCGGCCCTGGGGTTCGCAGACGACGACGTGCTGCTGTTGCAGATCACCCGCATCGTGGCGCGCAAGGGTATCGAGACCGCCATCGACCTGGTGCACCGCCTCGGCGATCCGCGGGTCAAGCTGGTGATCACCGGCACCTCCACCGACGACCACAAGGACCTCTACCTCGGGCAGCTGCAGGAGCAGGTGGCGCGGCTGGGGCTGGACGCGCAGGTGCTCTTCGCCGGCGACCGCTTCGACAACAACCGCCGGCAGGGCGACGACGGCGGCAAGGTCTACTCGCTGTGGGACGCCTACGCCAACGCCACGGCGTGCACCTACTTTTCCACCTACGAGGGCTTCGGCAACGCCTTCGTCGAGGCGGTGGTGGCCCGGCGGCCGATCCTGGTCAACAACTACGAGCCGGTCTACTGGCCCGATATCGGCTCCCTCGGCTTCGAGACGGTGATGATCGAAAACGCCGAGCTAACCGACGAGGCGGTGGAGCAGGCCCGGGCGTTGATCTTCGACGAGGCCGAGCAGCGGAGGGTGGCCGAGCACAACTTCGCCCTGGGCCAGGAGCACTTCTCCTACCAGGCGCTGCAGAAGATCCTGGAGGGGCTCTTCCGGGCATGAGCGAGGGCGGCGGCAGCGAGGCGCAGTACACGCCGAGCGTGGGCACCAAGTACCACGCCGACGGCACGGTGCGCCGCTTCCCCGGTTGCTCCGTGGTCTGCCGCCTCGCCCCGCTGATGCCCCAGTTCGCCCGCCTGGAGTGGGTCCAGGCCTACTCGCGAGATGAGTTCTTCGCCAAGAAGCTGGCCTACCTGCCGCCGGACAGCTTCCACATGACCATCTTCGACCTGGTCTGCGACGAGCGCAGGGTCCCCGAGGCCTGGTCGGACCGCCTGGCCCTGGACGCGCCGCTGCCCGAGGTGGAGGCCGCCCTGGCCGAGGCGCTGGAGTCGGTGGAGTTCCCCACGCGGCGCTTCCGCATGCGCTTCGGCGGGCTCGGCCCGTTCCACACCACCTTGCACGTGCTGCTCGATCCGGCGGACTGGGCCACCCGCAGGGCGCTGGCCGCCCTGCGCGAGGAGATCTCGCGGGTCACCGGTGTACGCCACCCGAACCACGACAGCTACCGCTTCCACGTCTCACTGGCCTACCTGCTCCAGCCGCTGTCGGCCCAGGACAAGCGGGACTACCTCTCCTACACCGCCGAGGTGGAGTCCCGCCTGGAGGTGGTCTTCTCCACCCTGCGGCTGCTGGAGCCGGAGCTGACCTTCTTCGACGACATGCACGACTTCAGAGAGCCGGCGCGGGGCTGTAAGTGACGCCTCGGCTGTGTATGTCCAGGGGAACGCCGCAGACCAGGTACAGTGGATCAGTCCATCACATCATCACCCACGCCCCAGCATATGGCCGGACATCTCCATGAACACCGCCCTCCCCCTCTCCTTCTCGATCCACGAGGGGAGGACCCACAACCGATTTTACAAGGACGCCGGCGTGGCGGCCCACGTGCTGGCCCGCTCCGGGCGGCGGCCCCGACTGGTGGCGGCCCTGGCCGCGGGCAATGAGGGGGCGGGGCTCTGGTTCGAGGCCAGGGACTTCGAGGTGGAGCTGGAGCTGATCGGGCCGCTGGAGCCATGCCCCGGCGGCGTCTCCGCCACCCTGCGGGCCGACGTCCACCACCTGTGTCTGGCGCGGGCCGTGCTCGGCAGCGTGCGCCTGATCCGCGTGGCCGAGTGGGACCCGGCCGCGGCGGCCGACGCGCGGTTCACCGCCGAGCACCGGCAAAACGAGCTGACGCTGAACCGGGAGGTGGGGCAGGGGCGGCGCCTGTGGCTGCGGCTGGAGCCCCTGGCCGGCACCGGCCTGCTGCGGGACGGCCAGCGCTGGGTCCTCATCTCCTCGGGCCAGGTCCACGTGCGGATCACGGTGTCCGGCGAGGCCCCGCCGCTGACCCCCGTGGCGCCGGAGCGGCTGCTGCGGCCGGGCGTCGCGGACCCCGAGGAGGCGCACCTGCGAGCGCTGGCGTTCTTGACCTTCGAGGAGAAGCTGCTGGCCGGGTCCTGGCTCTTCTTGACCTACTTCGGCCGGGACACCCTGCTGGCCGCGCGCCTGCTGGCGCCAGCCCTGCAGCCCCGGGTGATGGAGGCCGCCCTCGGATCGGTCATCGAGCGCCTGGGCCATGACGGCCGGGTGGCCCACGAGGAGGAGATCGGCGACTGGGCCTGGAGCCGCCACGGCACCGAGGGGCCGGCGCTGGACTACAAGATGGTGGACGACGACTTCCTCCTGGCGGCCGTGGCGGCCCACCACCTGCTGGACGACGCGCCGCAGCGGGCGGAGGCATTCCTCCAGCGGCGATGCCCCGGCGGCGAGGGCTACCGCGACGCCCTGGGCCGCAACCTCGACCTGGTGCTGCGGCGGGCGGCACCCTTCGTCGCGGACCCCGAGCCGCAAAACCTCATCGCCATCGGTGAGGGGCTGGCCGTGGGCAACTGGCGGGACAGCGAGGACGGGCTGGGCGGCGGGCGCGTGCCCTTCGACGTCAACGGGGCCCTGGTGTCGGCGGCGCTGTGGGCGGCTGCCCGGCTGTACGAGGAGCTTTTGGACCGCGGCGAGGCGGCGTCGCGGGCCCGGCGCGCGGCGAGGGTCTGGCAGCAGGCCTGGCGGCTGTTCGAGGTGTGCCTCGATGGGGCCACGGCGCGGCGGCGGGTGGAGGCCCACGCCGCGCGGGCCGGCGTGGATCCGGGCCCGGCCCTGGCGTCCGTCAGCGGCGAGCTGCGCTTCTGTGCTCTGGCCCTGGACGACCGCGGCGCGCCCCTGCCGGTGATGCACACTGACGGCGCCTTCGCCCTGCTGCTGGGGCGGCCTTCACCCCAACAGCTCGACGATGTGGCGGCGCTGCTGCGCCCCTGGCCCGCGGGCCTGCAAACAGCCGCCGGCGTGCTGGTGGCCAGCCCCGCCCTGGCCGGCGAGGGCCTCGCAGAGCGCTTCACCCGCAACCACTACCACGGCGAGGTGATCTGGTCCTGGCACCACGCCTTGCTGGCCGCGGGCCTGGCCCGCCAGCTGAAGCGCGAGGACCTGCCGGCCGCCACCCGGTGCGGGCTCGAGCAGGCCGAGGCGGCGCTGTGGCGCGTCGTGGACGCCACCCGCTCACTGCAGGGCTCGGAGCTGTGGTCCTGGTCGGTGGAGCAGGGCGCGCTGCGCGCCGAGGCCTTCGGCGGGCGCGGCGAGCACCTCACCGAGTCCAACGCGGTGCAGCTGTGGAGCACGATATACCTGGCCCTGGCGAGGCCCGCCAAGCGGAGCGCTGCGAGCTACTCGTAGACCACCAGGAAGGAGCGCATGTTGATCGTGCCCGGCTTGCTCTCCGACGGGGGCGAGCCGCCCTGGTACTGGCCCTTGTAGGAGAGGGTGGCCTTCTTGCCCGCCGGCGCCAGGCTGGTGATGTCCTGGCTCAGGGAGGGCACATCCTGGCCGGGGCACCAGCCGCCACGGCCGAGCCACCAGGTGCCCCACTGGTTCGGCACCACCCCCTCGTCGATGGCCTTCATGCAGCCGTCCTTGGTGGAGGCCACGGTGTACTCCTGCTTGAAGGTCTTGCCGTTGACCTCGAACAGGTGCTGGTGGTTGCAAAACTCGGCGCAGTTGTTGGTCGGGCTCATGCCGTGGCCGCTGATGATGGCCCACAGCCGCACCTTCTTGGCCGTGGCCGGCACGTCCACCGTCATCGGCTTGCGGTCCTTGTTGTAGTCCTTGCCGAACTTGCCGCCGGAAAACAGCGGCACAAGCTTGGTCGGGCGCACGCCCTTGTTGCGGTTGGAGAGGCGCAGGGAGAGCCAGGTGGCGGTGGGTTGCTTGTTCCACTTGGGCGCCCAGGACCACTTGAAGGTGCGCTTGCCGCCCTTGGCCAGCAGCGCCAGCATGGGGCTCATGTCCACCACCCAGCGCCCCTCGCGGTGGTAGGTGGTGATCAGGCGGGTCAGCTCCTGGTACTTGCCCGCCGCGTCCTTGACGAAGAAGTTGGAGATGTAGTCCCAGGCGCCGCAGTTGCCGAACTCCGCCGAGCCATTTTTGGGGCAGCGCTGGGTCACGTCCAGCTCCAGCGTGTCGAAGGTGGCCATGGTGGCGGCGTCGGGCAGGGTCACCTCCTTTTCGGCGAGCTGGCTGATGACCTGCCCCGTCCAGAGCTTGACCTCGGTGACCTTCTCCGCGTCCAGCCGCGCCTGCCGCTTGGCCTCGAAGTTGTAGTACATCACCTCGTGGGCGGCGTAGGCCATGTTGGCCTCGTAGGGCCAGGCCTTGGCCGCCTTGAGCGCGGCGCTGTAGCGGTGCACGTCGGCCAGCGAGCCCACGCTGCGCAGCCGCTGGAAGCGGTCGATGGCGAAGCCGTGGGTGCCCACGCCGGTGTCGAGCACGCCCTTGATCCAGCCCGAGAGATCGTCGGCGTGGGTCGCCACCACGTGGAGCCGCTTTTGCCAGTGGGCCTTCTTGTCCGGGGCCAGGCCCGCCAGCACCTTGTCCACGCGAGCCTGCATCTCCTTGCGCTGGCTGCCGGTCTTGGACGCCGAGCTGCGGGCGACAAAGAAGTAGTGGGCGTTGAGCGGCGAGTAGACCACCAGGGTGGCCAGGTCCTTCTTCCAGATGGAGGCCGACGACGACAGCTGGCTCGCCCGCAGGGTGTCGGGCAAGAAGACATGGCTCTCGCAGCCAGTCCACTGCTCGCTCAGCTTCCAGCTCTTGCCACCGACCAGCGAGAGGGTGAGGTCCTGCACCACCGAGTGGCGCTTTGTGCCGTAGGGGCCCTTGCCGTCGAAGGCCCGCGACGTGAGCTTGAGCTCCTTGCAGATCTTGGCCACCGGCCGGGGCGCGTCCACGCCAACGTCACCTGCGCCCCGGTCGGGCCCGGCGTCCTCGCCGCCCCTGTCGGCGCTGGCCGCGTCTTGCTGGTCGGCGTCGTCGTCGCTGCAGCCGGCCAGGGCCAGGCACAGCGCCAGGATCAGGGCGGCGGTCATCTTGGGCATGGGTACCTCCTCCCTGGATATTGAGCCTTTTCGGCCTGCTTGAGAAGGGCGTAGGCGTTGCACTTCCGCAGCCGCGGCGGTAGCCACGTGGATACCGCATGATGTCCCGGACCGCAAAGAGGACGATGTCTCGCCACCACGCCTGGTGGCTGCTGGCGGCGCTGTGGCTCTGCGCGTGCAAGCCCGCGACCGACCAGCCCGTGGCCGCGCCGGACCAGGTCACCGTGACCTACTGGCGGCACTACAAGGACACCGAGGAGGCGGCCATGCTGGCGCTGATCAAGCGCTTCGAGGCCAAAAACCCCGGCGTGCGCGTGCGCCTGCGCACCTTCCCCTACGACGTCTACCGCACCAAGGTGGTGGCGACGCTGTCGGCGGGCGAGGGGCCCGACATCATCAACATTCACAACAGCTGGATCTACGGCTACGTCAAGTCGGGGCTGATCCTGCCGGTGCCACAGGACGTGCTCTCCAAAAAAGAGGTGGCCAACGACTTCTTCCCCATGATGCGGTCGTTCACCAGCCTCGGCACCCTCTACGCCGTGCCCGTGGGCGCGGGCAACCTCGGCCTGTTCTACAACCGGGCGCTGTTCCGTGAGGCCGGCCTGGACCCGGACCGGCCGCCGCGTACCTGGGCCGAGCTGGTGACCATGGCCAAAAAGATCGCGCGCCGGGACAAACGCGGCAAGCTGGTGCGCGCCGGGGCCTGCATCGGCCGCCCGGAGGGGCAGGGCTGGAACTACTTCGTCGAGGGGGTGCTGCGCCAGGCCGGCGTGAAGCTGGTGGACAAGGACCTGCGCGCGGTGCGCTGGAACAACGCCGCCGGCGTGGCGGCCCTGGACTGGTTCACCGCCTTCATCACCCGGCACAAGGTATACAGCGTCATGCTGCCCGAGCAGCTGGACACCTTTCGCCTCGGCCTGGCCGGCATGACCGTGGACGGCCCCTTCGCCATGGGCGTGCTGAAGAACATGGCCCCCGACCTGGACTACGCCGTGGCCCCGCTGCCCGTGGGCCCGTCGGGGGTGCGCGCCAACTTCGGCACGGCCTGGGGCAGCGCGGTGACCCGCCGGGCGGCCCTGCCCGTGCAGCGGGCGGCCTGGTCATTTGTCCGCTACCTGTCGTCCTACGAGAGCATGAAGTTCTGGTGCGAGAAGGTGGGCGAGCTGCCCATGCGCCGCCGGGTGCTGACGGACCACGCCTTCGTCAAGCGCATGGGCCGCCTCGGCCCGTTCCTCGAGCAGATGGAGCACAGCCACGCCTCGGTTAAAAAGGACGAGACCGAGTACCGCGTGGCCATCTCCGAGGCGATGCAGGAGGTGCTGCTCAAGGACGCGCCGCCGGCCGAGGCCCTGGACAGGGCGGCGAAGCGGATCAACGCCATGCTGGCCAGGGAGTGAGCGAGATGCCCGCGCGCAGCAGATTGAGGCTCACCGTCAACTCCTGGGGCATCCTCTTCGTCGCCCCGGCGGCGGCGTTCTTCCTCCTCGTCAACATCCTGCCGATGCTCTACGCCTTCTTCCTCAGCTTCCACGACTGGAACCTGCTGTCGCCCCAGAAGGCGTTCATCTTCGTCGAAAACTATATCGCGCTATTTTCCGATCCGGTCTTTTTGCGCAGCATGGGCAACACCCTGCTCTACACCATGATCACCGTGCCCCTGGGGCTGTCGCTGTCGCTGCTGTTCGCCGTGCTGCTCAACAGCGGCATCCGGGCCAGCGGCCTGTTCCGCACCCTCTACTTCGTGCCGGTGGTCACCTCGATCATCGCCGCGGGTTACATCTGGAAGTGGCTCTACGACCCGACGTTCGGCCTGATCAACCAGACGCTGGCGGTCTTCGGCGTGCAGCTGCCGTTTCTGGCCAGCACCAAGATGGCGCTGCCCTCCATCGCGTTGATGGTGGTCTGGAAGCACCTCGGCTTCAACATCGTGGTCTTCCTCGCCGGGCTGCAGGGGATCCCGGGCTACGTCTACGAGGCGGCCAAGATCGACGGCACCAGCCGCTGGCGCACCTTCTGGCGCATCACCCTGCCGCTGCTCAACCCCACGGTGGTCTTCCTCTCGGTCATGGGCGTGATGAACTCGCTCAAGATCTTCGGCGAGATCTTCGTCATGACCAAGGACGGCGGCCCGCTGAACAGCACGTCGAGCATCGTCTCGCAGATCGTCACAACAAGCTTCCAGTCACACCGCATGGGCTACGGCGCGGCCATGACGATGATCCTGTTTCTGATCATCGTCGCCGTCACCGTGTTCCAGATGAAGGTGCTGACCAAGAAGTTCAAGTATTGAGCAACAGGCCATGACCAGTAAGAGGCAAAAAATAATCATCTACGGGCTGCTCGGCCTCGGCGGCCTGTTCATGGTGCTGCCGTTCCTCTGGAGCCTGCTCTCCTCGTTCAAGCCGCCGTCGGAGATCCTCGCCCTGCAGCCGGAGCTGCTGCCGCGCAACCCGACCCTGGACAACTACCGCCAGGTGCTGTCCACGGGCAGCTTCGGCCGCTGGTACCTCAACAGCCTGGCGGTGGCCACCATCGTCACCGTCAGCGTCTGCCTCTTCTCGTCGCTGGCCGGCTACTCGTTGGCCAAGTACCGCTATGCCGGGCGCAAGGTGATCTTCTTCGCCATCCTCTCCACGATGATGATCCCGATGGAGATGCTGGTCATCCCCTGGTTCATCACCGCCAGCTACCTCAACATGGGCGACACCTACGCCGGCATCATGTTCCCCGGATTGATCAGCGCCTTCGGCGTGTTCCTGATGCGGCAGTTCATGGAGGCGATCCCCGACGCCATCATCGAGTCGGCGCGCATCGACCGCGCCAGCGAGCTGAAGATCTTCTTCAAGATCGTGCTGCCGCTGGTGCGCCCGGCCCTGGCTTCTCTGGCGATCTTCACCTTCATCGCCAACTGGGACGCCTTCCTCTGGCCGTTGATCATCACCAACGAGCGAAACATGTTCACCCTCCCCATCGGCCTGCAGTCCTTCGCCGGCGACGCGGGCGTGCAGTACCACCTGATCATCACCGCCGCAACCTGGTGGTGATCCCGGTGCTGGTGCTGTTCTTCATCATGCAGAAACAGATCATCAAGGGCATCGCCTTGACCGGCGTGAAAGGGTAGCAAGCCATGGCCAAGATCACGCTACGCGACCTGCGCAAGTCCTACGGCGACAACGTCGTGGTCAAGCAGGTCAACCTGGAGGTGGCGGACAGGGAGTTCCTCGTGCTGCTCGGCCCGTCGGGCTGCGGCAAGAGCACGGTGCTGCGCATGATCGCCGGCCTGGAGAGCATCACCGACGGCGAGATCCTCATCGGCGAGACGGTGGTCAACGACCTGGACCCCGGCGAGCGCGACATCGCCATGGTCTTTCAGAACTACGCCCTCTACCCCCACATGACCGCCCGGGAGAACATCGGCTTCTGCCTGGAGAACCTCGGCGTCGGCGCGAGCGAGCGCGACGAGCGCGTGGACGAGGTGGCGAGGATCCTCAACCTCGAGGCGCTGCTGGAGCGGCTGCCCGGCGAGATGTCCGGCGGCCAGAGCCAGCGCGTGGCCATCGGCCGCGCCATCATCCGCGAGCCCAACGTGCTGCTGATGGACGAGCCGCTGTCCAACCTCGACGCCAAGCTGCGCGGGCAGATGCGCACCGAGATCACCAAGCTGCACGACCGCTTCAAGATCACCACCTTCTACGTGACCCACGACCAGGTGGAGGCCATGACCATGGCCGACCGCATCGTGATCATCGAGGGCGGCGTGATCCAGCAGATGGGCAGCCCCATGGACGTCTACCGGCGGCCGAACAACAGGTTCGTCGCCGGCTTCATCGGCAGCCCGAGCATGAACTTCGCCGAGGTGGAGTTCGCGAAAGAAGGCGGCGCGCGCCACCTGCGCTGTGAGGGCGTCGACGTGCCCCTCTCCGGGGAGCTCGAGCGGCGGCTGGAGCGATTTGTCGACCGCAAGCTCTTCATGGGCGTGCGCCCCCAGGACCTGCACGCGGCGCCGCAGGCCGAGGCCTTCTTCTCCGGCGAGGTGGAGGTGGTGGAGCCCTACGGCGCCGAGACCTATATCGACCTGCAGCTGGGCGGCGGCGCCTTCACCGCGCGCCTGGACCCCGGCGACTCGCCGGTCAAGGGCCAGGCCTTCCACCTGACCACCGACGTGGAGCGGCTCTACTTTTTCGATCCCGACACCGAAGCTACAATATACTAGCTATCGGCAGCAGCTGGTTCGTTCGTAGATAGCGGTGGAATTTCTCATGGTCGCGGACCGTTTGATCCTGAGTTACTGCAAACCAGGGATCCGCGGAGGAGTGATGGCGTCAACGGCGTGGTTACTGCTGGGCTGCTGGGTCGGGCTGTGCGCCTGCACCCACCGCACCACGGTGACCGGCGACGACGCCGGCCCCTCCCGGGACACCTACCCCTTTGACGGCCCCATCGTGCTCCCCGACGCCTCCTACGGCGACGGCACGCAGCCGCGCTCCTGTGGCACCGGTCAGTGGCGGCCGGTGACCCTCTTTCGGGACAAGGCCAAGCTGATGACCCTCGCCCTGCCCCAGGGGGTGACCACCCACCCGGTGACCAACCAGGCCCACGCGGGGCAGGTGGAGTCGGCGGTGGCGCTGGACTGGGGGCAGGTGGCCGGCCTGGCCATCGTGCGGCCGTCCCTGGACACCCACGGCTCACCCGACGACGAGCTGCGCCTGATCTTGAACGGCCTCGTCAACGACCTGAAGTCCGAGGGCATCGTCGCTTCCCAGACCTCCGGCACGCTGGGCGAAAACCATGACGGCTTGCGGGACAAAAAGACCAAGCTGTTCTACCCCCACTCCGACGTCAAGGAGGCCGCCTGGCTGGTGACCGCGTCGTCCAAGCAGGGGCTGCGGCCCGGCTGGCTGCGCAACGCGCTGATCGCCTCGATGCTTCGCGTGGAGCGGCACAAGCTGGCCGGCCTGCCCGCGGCCACGCGGCCCGCCTCGGGCAAGCTGCTGGTGAAGCTGTCGCTGGTCAAGCGGACCCAGAGCCTCACGGCGCCGCTTGTGGCCGTCACCGCCGCGGTGGTGGACCAGCAACGCTACCTCGGCGACGCCACGGACGCCTTCGCCCGGGCCGACGACCTGAGCAACGGCACGTCCCTGGCCCGGGCCAGCGCCGGCACGGTCCAGCAGTGCGACGCCACCGTCATCACCCACATCCCGCGGGCCGACATCGTCTGGGTCGTGGACGAGTCCGACTCCATGAACGACAACCGCCAGGACATCGTCAAAAACGCCGGAGCGTTCTTCAGCAGGGCCCAGGCCGCGGGCCTCGACTTCCGCATGGCGGTGACCGGCATGCGCCAGCCCGACGCCCAAAAGGGCGTCTCGGCCGGCAAGCTGTGCTCCACCGCCTCGGGCGATCCGGGACACAGCGGCGGCGCCGACCGCTTCCTGCTGCACACCGAAAAGTCGACCTTCGTCAGCTGCGTCAAGAACCCGCCCTACGACTTCAGGCTCAACACGGTGCACGGGGGCAAGGAGTACGGCCTGACCAACGCAAAGGCCGCCGTACAGCGCATGCTGCCGCGGGTGGCCGGCTCGTCCTCGCGGGTCCGGCCCGACGCCGAGCTGGCGGTGATCGTCGTGACCGACGAGGCGCCCTGCGAGCTGAAGAACCAGCCCTGCGCGGGCAAAAAGGGCGAGTGCGACTGGGCCTGCCAGGACGGGTTCCTCCAGGCCTCGGACTACGACAGCCACATCAACAAGAAGTGCGCGCTGGTGGGCCTGGACAGCACCATGCAGAAGGCCATGGCCCCCTACACCTTCTTCTTCAAGACCGCCAACGCCACGGTGCACCTCATCGGCGGCGGGTGCCTCAGCCGCTGCCGCGCCAACCTGATGTGGGGCTACGACGACCTGGTGGCGGCCACCAAGGGGCAGACCGGCGATGTCTGCCAAAAGAACCTGGGCGCCACCTTGCAGCACATCGTGGACGGCATCGCCGCGGCGGCGTCGCCCGTGAAGCTGGCGCACACGCCCATCAGCTCGACCCTGGTGGTGGAGCTGCAGACGCGCCGGCTCAGCCGCAGCCGCCACCACGGCTTCATGTATAATGCAGCTTCACGGTCGTTGACCTTCAACCACGTGGAGTACAGCCTTGGACATCAGGCGGTGGCAGCCTACAGCCGGTTCGACCGCCCCTGACGCGAGGGTACGCTCGCCGCGTCCACCCCTGCTGTTGCTGGCCTCGCTGCTGCTGCTCTGCTGGCTGCCCGGCGACGACGCGGCGGCCCAGAGGCGTTCGGGGCGCGGCTACAAGCGAACACAGGCTCCCAGGGCCAAGGCCCGCAAGCGGCGAGTGCGCTGGCGGGTCAAGCGGGGGAAGGTGGCCGGCGGCCGACACTGGCGCATCTCGTCCAGGCGGGGAGTGATTCACGTCTACCGGCCGCCGGGGTACCGCCACCGCCGCGCCGGGCTGGTGCTGTTCGTGCACGGATACTTCGTCTCGGTGGACCGCACCTGGCACGGCCACGGGCTGCCCCAGCAGTTCCGCTCCAGCCGGCAGAACGCGCTGTTCATCGCGGTCAGCGGGCCCAAGGGTCCCAAGGAGCGGGTGATGTTCCCGTCCCTGCGCGAGGTGCTGCGGCTGGTGGCGCGCAAGGGGAGGCTCCGCATGCCCCGCCGGCCCCAGGTGGTGGTCATGGCCCACAGCTCGGGTATCCGCACGGTGTCGCGCTGGATCGGCCACCGCGCCCTGGGGCACGTGATCCTGCTGGACGCCTTCTTCTCGGCGCGGAAAAAGTTCTACGCCTGGATGGCCACGGATCGCCTGCGGCAGTGGCACCGCCTGACCCTGGTGGGGGGCCGCAGCACCTCCAACTGCCTGACCCTGTTGGCCCGCTTCAAGGGCGCCCGCGGCGTGGTCAAGCGCCGGAGCATCCCCAAACGGTACGAGGACTTCTCCACCCGCGAGCGGTGGGCCCGGCTGCTGTTTTTGAAACCGCAGTACGGGCACTCGGCGCTGGTCTACAACCGCAAGGTGATCCCGGTGTTGCTGCGGCGAACCCGGCTGCGGGCCATAAAAACAAGGAACTGAGCAATGTTGAATTGGCGGATGTGCGACGTTGTGTGCGGCTTGATACGCGCAGGCGTGATCCTCTCGCTGAGCCTGCTGGTGTTGGGCTGCGGCGACACGGACTGCGAGCCGTGCGGCAGCGACTGCGGGACGAACACGAGCAAGGACGCCGGCGGCCCGGACGCGAGCAAGCCGGATGCGGGCAAGCCCGACGCCGCGCCCCCCGACACGTCGCCACCGGACACCGTGTTGCCTGACACCATGTCGCCGGACACCATGCTGCCGGACACCACGTCGCCGGACACCATGCTGCCTGACAGCACGCAGCCTGACAGCGCGCCTCCTTCCTGCACCGACGGCAAGCAGAACGGCAGCGAGACCGACATCGACTGCGGCGGCTCCTGCAACCCCTGCGCGTCGAGCAGGGCCTGCAAGGTCGCCAAGGACTGCGCGTCGGCGGTGTGCACAGCGGGGGTTTGCGCCTTCCCCAAGTGCACGGACAAGGTCAAAAACGGCGGCGAGACCGACGTGGACTGCGGCGGCGGCAACTGCAACCCCTGCGCCAACCTCAAGGGCTGCGCGGCGCACAAGGACTGCGTCAGCATGGTCTGCGCGTCCAAGCTCTGCCAGGCGCCCACCTGCGCTGACAAGATGAAAAACGGCGCCGAGACCGACGTGGACTGCGGCGGCGGGACCTGCAGCCCCTGCGCCATCAACAAGGCCTGCAAGCAGGGCAGCGTGGATTGCGTCAGCGGCGTTTGCCAGGCGGGCCACTGCGCCTACCCTGCCTGCAACGACAAGATCAAAAACGGCGGCGAGACCGACGTGGACTGCGGCGGCGGCTGGTGCAAGACATGTGACAACGGCAAAAAGTGTGCGGCGCACAAGGACTGCTTCTGGGGCCACTGCAAGGCCGGCCTCTGCGCCACGGCCACCTGCGCGGACAAGGTCAGAAACGGCGACGAGAGCGACGTGGACTGCGGCGGCAGCCTCTGCCCGGCCTGCGCCGCGGGCAAGGCCTGCACCAAGGGAACTCAATGCAAAAGCGGCGTGTGCCTCGGCGGGGCCTGCGCCGCGGCCACCTGCACCGACAAGGTGAAAAACGGCACCGAGACCGACGTGGACTGCGGCGGGACATGCTCCGGCTGCGCCACGAGCAAGGTCTGCGTCAAGCACGCGGACTGCGCCTCGCTGGTGTGCAAGGCGGGCGCCTGCGTGGCGGCCACCTGCGCAGACAAGGTGAAAAACGGCACCGAGACCGGCGTGGACTGCGGCGGCAACTGCCCCTCCTGCGTGACCTGCACCGGCGGCGCCAGCCTGGGCAGCAGCTCCGGCTGTCGCTGGACCAAGGCCGCCACCAGCACCTTCGTCGTGCCGGCGGGGGTCACCTCTCTGCAGGTCAAGCTCTGG
>PVBE010745820.1_pt1 | contig 41330 bp, 37 predicted proteins | sample 1631181 | NCBI WGS metagenome assembly PVBE01 (sample SAMN08397723, study PRJNA350692) | Marine metagenome, whole genome shotgun sequencing project. | isolation source: water | place: Pacific Ocean | collected 2012-04 | reverse complement strand
GAGGGCCCACACGACCTCGATGGTCTGCGGCGCGCCGCGGGCCTGCGCATCGGGCTAGCCTGCACCGGCAACACCTGCCGCAGTCCGATGGCCGAGGGCCTGGCGGGTTGGGCCATCGCCCGACGCCTGGAGACCGAGGTCGAGCATCTGGCGGAGTTCGGCTTCCACCTGCGATCGATGGGTGTCTTCGCAGGCGACGGCGCCCCTGCCTCGTCGCACGCCGTCGAGGCCTGCCGCGTGCGCGGGATCGACATCGCGGGCCACTGTTCACGCGGTGTCCACGCCAATGAGGTCGCTGACTTGCAACGCATCTACTGCATGACGCGCGCCCACGTCGACGCCCTGCGCCTGCTCCTGGGGCGCACCGGGAAGGCGACGATCGAACTGCTCGACTCCGACGGAGAGGACATCCCCGATCCAATCGGCGGCAGCCTGCACGACTACCAGCACTGCGCGGAGCACATCAGCGGCTGCATTGCAGCGCGAATCGACGAGTGGGCCTGACGGGCACCCTCAGCGCTGGGCGCGCACCAGACGCGGCGAACCGACGGGCCAGGCGTGCCTGGCTCCGCCCGAGTCGTCGGGGTGAAAGCCCCCTACCTGCCGGTCGAGATGCAGGAGCAGCACCGTGTCGACGTCGCGCTCCAGGATCCGGCTGGGTTGGAAGGGCCATCGGTAACGGGCCCGACGCGAGACGCGCACCTCGTCCACCTGCCCCTCAAAGAAACTCACGGGGTTCGCCTGCCCGTCCGTATCGGCGCCGATGAACAGCGGCAGGCCGTTCGAGAAGGCCTCTCCACCGGCGGCCTCGCCAGTGAGGGTTCCATTGACGAAGAAGCGCACACGGCTGCCGTCGTGCGAGAGAGCCAGGTGCGTCCACTCGCCGAACTCCCAGGGCTCGGAGGCTCCGGCCACGGCGTATCCTGCTCCTCCCCCCTCGCGGCCCTCGACGTACACCATGCCGCGCGGGACAGCAGGCGCTCCCCCGGAATCCCTCCAGAAGATCCCAAACCCCGACTGCTCGGTCCTGCACACGAGCCCTGCGCGCTCCTTGGGCGCGGGACCCCTGACCCAGCACTCCACGGTAAGTTGATCGAGGTCCTCGTCTAGGTCCACGCGCAGGGCACTCGCTCCGTCGAGCTCGAGCACCCGACCCTCTCCAGCCGGAGCGCTGCCCGTCTCGCCCGAGAGCCCCGGCGGCGATATCGGAAGCCTGCGGACGGCCTGGAAGGTCTGCTCCAGGCCGCTCCCCAGAGAGTAGGTCAGCTCCAATTCAGCCTCCGGCAGCGGCCGCGATGTGGCCAAGAGCGCGGGGTGATCCGGAGGCACAACGCCCTCGAAGCTCGTCAGGGGACGGACGGAGATGGAGAGGTTCGCGGACGCGCCTGGGGCGAGCCTCCCGCCGAGCGGTCCACCGTCGCCTGCAAGGGAGACTCTCCAGAACGACGAAGGATTGGGGCGCGCCAGCGCCCAGCCGACCTCCCGGCCCGTCGGATTGGTCACCGTCAGGCGCAGAGGGAGAGCGCCCTTGCGCAGGTCGAAGGCCGACAGGCTGCCCTCCACGGAGAGCCACCCGCCCTGACTCAGGCGCCCCATCTCGCGTAGCTCGTCGGCGCTCACCATGTCCCCGCCGAAAAGCGAGCCGGTCTGCATCACGCCCAGAGTGATCCCCTCCCGCCGGGCACGCACATGGGTCACGACGTGCATCGAGGAGCTCTCGAGCAGAGTTCCCGCCGCGCCGCCGGTACGCCCGAGGACGAGATAGCGGATGCCGTCGCGCACGCCATAGTCCACCCACCGGTGCGTGTGTCCGGCGAAGACGGCCGTACAGCGCCCGTCGGCCACGAGGACCTCATGCACTTCAGGCCAGTTGCAGCCGTCGTAGGAGCCGGTCCAGCGCGGGTGATGCAAGAACACGAACACCTGCTCGGCTTCGCTCGCCTCGAGGTCGGCGCGCAGCCAGTCGAGCTGCTCGGAGCTCATGTTCTGGTTGACGGAGGGGTTCCGGAACGATTGGGCCTCGTCGCTCGACAGACACACGATGTGCGCCCATCGGTAGTCGAACGAGTAGTAGAGCGGCCCGAAGTGGCGCTTGTAGAGCTCCTTGTGCCCTCCCGGCGGGCGACCGCGGGCGTAGACGTCGTGGTTGCCGAGCACCGGGTACCAGGGCGCCCGCAGGTCAGCCATCACGCCCTGGTACTCGTGCATCTGCGTCAGCCACTCGGGCGCCTCGTTATAGCCCTGGATCATGTCGCCGACGGTCATGACGAAGTCCGGGTCGAGGCGGTTCGCCATGCGCACGCCCTCCTCGAGCACGGAGATGCCCTCGGGCGGTCCCCCGGTCCGATCCCCGAAGACGACGAAGCTGAAGCCGTCGCGCTCGGCCGGCGCGCGCAGATCGACCGCGCTGTCGGTCCCCGCGTGCACCGGCTCACCCTCGCCCTGCCCGGGCGCCGAACCGACAGCGGCCCAGGCGCAGCAGCCCAGAGCGACGACCATCGACAGGAAACGACGCGCGGAGGAGCGACCGATGCGACTCATGTGCGCCAGGATAGCGCCCACGCTCAGGGATGCACGCCGAGGTCCAGACCAAGCTCGACCGCACGCCGGCCGGGGGCCGTGCGGGCCAGGTTCGGGCACAGATCGAGCGCGGTGCGCAAGGCCGCGCCGGCCGCCGAGCTGCCGACGCGCTCGAGGGCCACCGCCAGGTAGAGGTGGACGTCGGCCCGCTCATCGCGCAGCTCGGCCGCCACGAGCAACTCGGCCAGGGCGTCGCGCGCCGTGGAGACGGAGCGGTCGCGCAGGAGGCTGACGCCGGAGCGCAGGGCGCGCAGGAAGCGCCGCTCTTCCTCGAGCAGGGCCAGGCCCGGGGCGTCAGGGTCGAGGGCGCGGGCGCGGGCCAGCTCGGTCTCCCCGTCGCGCAAGACGACCGCATCGAGGAGCACGCCGCGCGCCAGGGCCTCTTCGGCGCCCTGCGCCTCACGCGCCCGGCGCAGGGCGCGCCCGCCCGCGACCCGCGCCTCGTCCTCCACCGACAAGTCAGCCGCCCAGGAGACTGGAAGCTCCGCCTCGATGGAGCGCAGGCGCGCCAGGTTGTGGGGCAGGTCACCCAGCACGAGGGCGCCGCTCCGGCGAGGTCGGTAGACGACCCAGGGATCGGCGTCGCGCAGGGGGCGAGCACTCTCCGGCCAGGCCGAGCCCTCCGCCACGAAATGCGCGGCGACACCGGCGGCGCCGTCGATGCCGAGCGCCTCCAGCACGCCGTCGAGGTGATCGTCCGCGACCGCGTTCGCGACGCGCTCCAGGGATGGACGCTGCGTGCCACCGACGAGGATCACCTGGGTGCCGAAGAGCCACACGCCGGACCACTCGAAGGTGGACAGGAAGGCGTCCAGCACCGCGTCGAACGTCCCCGGCTCGAGGGCGTGGGGAGGAACCCACTGACACAACAGGCCACCGGGCGCCAGAGCGCGTCTGGCACAGCGATAGAACTCGCGCGTGTAGAGGTAGACCCCGAAAGGGGAGTCGGGCAGCAGGGGCTCCATCGTGATCACATCAAACGCGCCGCGCCGAGCGTCGAGGGTGCGACGTCCGTCCCCAAGGACGACGCGCACGCGCGGATCGCCCAGCACGCCGCCGTTCACCTCCTCGAACCAGTGCGCCTGGTCGCGGACCGAGGCCGAGAGCTCGAGCACGTCGATCGTCTCCACGGCAGAGTGGAGCGCGACCGCTCCGGCGCTCGTCCCGGTCCCCAGGGCCAGCACCGCCACGCGCTTCGGAGCGGGGTGCAAGAGCAGCGGCAGGTGACCGAGCACGCGCATGTACAGGTAGTCACGGCCAGTCCCCGCCGCCCTGAAGCCATCGGTCAACAGGGTCCGCTCTCCGGAGAGGCCGTCGTCGACGACCGCCACGGCGAAGTGCTGGTCCTCCTCGAAGGCGAGGACGGCCAGGGCCGGGTTGGCCAGGGCCGGCGAGGCCAGGGCCGGTTCGTCCAACACGACCAGGGCGCCGATCCCCGCGCCCAGAGCACAGGTCGTCGCGGCGCCCACGACGGCCGGGTGACGACGCACAAAGCACAGGGCGAGACCGCCGGCCGCCAGACTCCATAGACCGAGAGTCCCGCCCAGGCCCAGGGCGGGAACCGCCACGAGATGACTCACGGGCAAGCCGACGAGCGCCCCCACAGCCTCCCATCCCAGCAGCGCCGAGAGACGCTCGGCGCTCGCTCCGCGCACCTCTCGGTGCAGTACGGGCACCGCCGCGCCGAAGGGCACGAGCGCCGGGCCGAGCAGAACCAGAGCTGCGGCGATCCCCTCCAGCCCGCCCATGGCTCCAACCCTCGGCGCGATCCAGATCCACAGAGGCGCGAGAGCGCAGGCCCCGAGCAGGGTCGGCAGGGCCGCCGTTCCGCGCGGGCACAGGAGGGGCATCAGGGCCGCGCCGAGAGCCAGGGCGAGTAGAGAAGCGCACAGGACTGAGGTCAGGGCGACCTGCATGCCCCCCAGCCACAGCACTCCCAGGCGCAGGCCAATCCACTCAAGGCTCGCCAGCCAGCCGGTCAGAAAGGCCAGCAGGGCGCCGGCCATCCAGGGAGCCAGGGAGCCACCGCCGCGGGCATCGGACTCTACCGCCGATCCGCGCGCGGCGTGCAGACCCCACGCGCCAGCCAGGGCCGCCCCCAGGGCCAGGGCACCGCCGACCGCCGCCGCCGCGGGGCGACCCCGATCCGCAGGCAGGCTGTGGCCCAGGAGCTGGGCACCGAGCACGGCGCCGGTCAGGCCGGCGGTCACCAGGCCCCCCACGCCGACCCGCTCGCCCGCTCGCCAGCCGCGCGCCAGAAGCGGAAGGAATAACCCCTGGGGCACGGCCACCGCCGCTATGCAGGCGATTGCCGTGGCCAGGGCCGCGGCCTGCGGCCAGGCCTGCTCGCCGGCGCGCAAGAGGAGCGCCGGTGCGGCGAGGGAGGCCCCCACAAGCGCCAGACCCGCAATCGCCAGGGCCCGCCCCGCGCGCGGACCGACTCGACCGGCCAGGTGAGCGCCCAGGGCCCAGGCAGCGATGAAAACGCCGACGCCCAGGGCTCCCGCGCGTCCGTGGCCCACCGCGGGTCCACTCAGGGAGACGAGCAACACCTCGAGCCCCAGACCCGCCGCGCCCGAGAGCAGGGCGGCCAGGGCGAGCGCGCTGCGCGCCGAACTAGCGGACCTCGAACTCACCCTCGCGCAGTGCCGACCAGGCCTCGCCGTCGGTAGTCGCCTCGAGCAGGCCCTCGCGCACGGAGTCCTGGCCGAGCACGCGCGCCACATCGGCCAGGGTGCGGATGTGCAACAGCTTCTGGGCGCGCGGGATGACGAGCAGGACGACCAGCCGCGCCGGGCGGCCGTCAATGCTATCGAAGGCCAGACCGCCCTCGCGGCGGATGACGCCCATGGCAGCAGCCACGGTTTCGATACCGTCCACGGCGGCGTGCGGGATCGCGATGCCATGCTCCATGCCGGTGGACATCGAGCGTTCGCGGTTGATCACCGCCTCGCGCACCTCCTCAAGGCTATCAGCCGGCACGCGACCGGTGGCGTTGAGGTGGTCGACGAGCCTCGTGATCGAGTCCCACTTGTCCGTGGGTTCGAAGTCCACGAGCAGGTCCGTGACGGCGAAGAGCTCTGTCAGGCGCATGGCGGTCGGAGTGTACAGGTCCGGGAGGGCCGCTGGCAATCTCCGCAACGCGCGCCCCGCCTCAGCGGGTGAAGGCCAGGATCAGGTAAGCGAAGAGGCACAGGATGGCCCAGAGCGCGATGCTGCCCGTGGACCAGGTTCGGGCCAGGACGCCGTGGGGGCCGTGCAGGTGGTGGACCGTGCGTAGAGCGAGAGCGAGGGAGCGCCCGACGAGCCCCTTCAACCCGGCCAGGCCTTCGGCACCGACTCCCCCCAAAGCGGTACCCACGCGTGGGATCAGGCGCCGGTAGGTCCAGTCGCTGTCCAAGTTGAGCGAGGGCACCTCCTGCGGGTAGAGGCGCGTGCGCATCAGCACGCCGAAGGCCAGGGCGGCGAAGAGCAGGAGCTGGAGCTGGGTCAGGCAGTGCCCCAGATCGGCGTAGGGCGCGTAGTGGACCTCGAAGGGCAACAGCGCGTAGAGGGGCGCCGGGTAGCAGCCGATGGCGATGCACAGGAAGGCCGCGATCCCCATCGCGAGCAGCATGTTCAGCGGCGCCTCCTTGCAGCGAATCCCGCTGTCGTGCCCGAAGAACGAGAAGAACGGGATCTTGATGCCCGAGTGCTCCATCACGCCCGCCGACGCCGCCAGCAAGCCGAGCCAGACCCAGACGTGCTGGCCCTCGGCGACGGCCGCGAGGGTCAAGGACTTGGCCACGAAGCCGCTGAAGAGCGGGAAGGCCGAGATCGACATGGCGCCGACGATGCAGAAGGCCGCCGTCCAGGGCATCGATCGGTAGAGGCCTCCGAGCTCCGAGGCCTTGATGGTCCCGGTGCGGTACAGCACGGCCCCCATCGACATGAACAGCAGGCCCTTGTAGATGATGTGCACGAAGGCGTGGGCCACGGCGCCGTTTAGGGCCAGCTCCGTGCCGACGCCGACGCCGACGACCATGAAGCCCAGCTGGTTGTTGAGGCTGTAGGCCAGGACCTTGCGCAGGTCGTTCTCGATCACGGCGAAGAAGATCGGGAAGAGGGTCATCACCACTCCGATCCAGATCAGAGCCTCCGTGCCCGCGAAGCCGCGCACGAGGGCGTAGACGGCGAGCTTGGTCGTGAAGGCGCTCAGGAAGACCGTGCCGGTCACGGTCGCCTGGGGATAGGCATCCTGCAGCCAGTTGTGCAGCAACGGGAAGGCGCACTTGATGCCGAAGGCGGCCAGGATCAGGAGCACGCCGGGCCCGGCCGTCGCCAGGCTCCCGTCCTCTCCGATCAGGCGCGTGAACTCGAGCGAGCCCGTGGCCCGGTAGTGCAGAACGGCCCCCGCCAGCAGCAGCACCCCCGAGCCGATCTGAATCAGGAGGTAGCGCATCCCGGCGCGGTAGGAGCGCTCGTTGCGGTTGGCCCAGATCAAGAAGACCGAGGAGACGGCCAAGAGCTCCCAGTAGACGAAGAGCGTGACCAGATCGCCGGCGAAGACCGCCCCCACGGCGCTGCCCACATAGACCATCGCCGAGACATGCTGGGTCGTGTCGCGCACGTGCAGGGCGTAGAGCGCACTGAGGAAGGCGGCGATGTGGAAGACGTAGCCGAAGATCAGGCTCAGGCGATCGACGCGGACGATGGTCAGGGAGGCGCCGAGGACCTCGAGGGTCGTGCTCGCGCCGTCGCTGAGCAGCAGCAGGTGAGCGAAGCTCAGGAGGGGCAGCAGCAAGGTCAGCGACACCTGCACCCGACCGCGCAAGAAGGGCAGGACGAGGGCGCCCAGGACCAGGATCAGCCCGGGCGGGAGGAGCGCCAGGGCCTCGAGCGCGGCGCTAGCGGTCATAGTAGTCCTCCTCGCGCCTCAGGAATCGGCGCAGGCGCTTGCCGATCAGGACGACCGTGAAGAAGATCGCGAAGCCGAAGACGCCGTAGAACCCCGGCCAGCCCTCCCAGCTGAACTCCGCGTGGCGGCCGACGACGAGCTCGATCACGACCAGCGCGCCACACACCGCGGCCAGCCCCCAGAAGAGCCGGTCGACGTTGCGCGGCTCGTCGAACAGGCGTCGTTTCTCGCCGTCGTTCATCGCAGGGCGATCCCTTCCAGCAGTTCCTGCAACTCACCGGCGAAGAAGAACAAGGCGACGCATCCCAGGGCCGTCAGCACCGGCGGCAGGACGCAGAGCAGGGGCGCCTCCCCACCGTGGTCGTGTCCGCCCCCGTCGTCCTCCTCGTCCGAGGGCGCGCAGAAGAACGCCCGGCCCACCACGGGCATCAGGTACGCGACGGAGAGCAGGGAGCTCACCATCAGCACCCCCAGGATCACCTTCTGTCCGGCGTCCGCCGCGCCCAGGGCCAGGTTCCACTTGCTCCACGAGCCCCCCAGGGGCGGCAGGCCGATCACACTCAACGAGCCGACGCCGAAGGCCAGCATGGTGAAGGGCATGCGCCGGCCGAGGCCGCGCATCCGGCTGATGTCGCTCACATGGGCACCGACCAAGATCGCCCCGGCGCAGAAGAAGAGCGTGATCTTGCCGAAGGCGTGCATGACGATGTGCATGCCGCCGCCGATCACCGCCCGCTCGGTCGCCAGGACCGCTCCCAGCACGATGTAGGCCAGCTGGCTGATGGTCGAGTAGGCCAGGCGCGCCTTGAGGTTGTCCTTGGTGAGCGCCACGCAGGAGGCGATCAGGATCGTCCCGGCCGCGACCCAGACCAGCAGGTCGGCTGCTCCGCTGGCGCTGAGCAGGTCGATGCCGAAGATGTACACGACCACCTTCATGACCGTGAAGACGCCCGCCTTGACGACCGCCACGGCGTGCAGCAGGGCGCTGACCGGCGTGGGCGCCACCATCGCGGCCGGCAGCCAGCGGTGGAAGGGCATCAGCGCGGCCTTGGCGGAACCGAAGACGAACAGCGCCAACAACACGGCCAGCAGTCCGTCACTCGCCTTGCCCGCCAGGATCCCCCCGGGGGTGAACTCCGTGGTGCCCGCCAGGCTGTGGGTCCAGATCAGGGCCAGCAACAGAAAGGCCACCGAGGTCCCCATCAGGATGCCCAGGTAGACGCGCCCGGCGCGCTTGGCCGCCTCCGTGCCCTGGTGGGTGACGAGCGGATAGGTCGAGAGGGTGATCGCCTCGTAGAAGACGAAGAGGGTGAAGAGGTTGGCGGCGAAGGCCACCCCCAGGGCGCCCGCGATGGCCAGGGCGAAGCAGACGTAGAAGCGCGTCTGGTTCTGTTCGCCATGGCCGCGCATGTAGCCGATGGCGTAGAGCGTCGTGACGATCCACAGCCCCGAAGCCAGCAAGGCGAAGACCATGCCGAGGGGTTCGACCTCGAAGGCCAGGCTCACGCCGTCCATCACCTCCCAGACCTCCAGGCGCGGCCGACCGCCGGCCGCGACCGCCGGCAGGATCACCCCGGCGACGACGGCGAACAGGCTGATCGCGGTCAGCAGGCTGCAGGCCTCGCGCAGGTTGCGGCGGCGCTCGCCACACACCCCCACGGCCAGGGCGCCGAGCAGCGGCCAGAGGACGCACCAGCCGATGGCCGTCACGGGACTCACGAGCCCACCTCCAGCAGCATGCGCGCCGCCCGTCCGGCGACGCCCGCGGTGGTGGCCGTGAAGATGCCGAAGTAGATCGACGCCGCCGCCAGAACCCAGGCCGAGAGCACCAGGCTCACCGGCGCCGGGCGCACCGCCGGCGCGTCTGCGGGAGCCTCCTGGAAGTAGGCCACCTCGACCACGCGCCAGACGTAGACGACCGCCAGCAGGGAGCTGCCCAGGATCATCGCCGCCACGGGCCACAGGTCCGCCTCGAGGGCGGCCCGCACCAGGGTCCACTTGCTGACGAATCCGACGGTCAGCGGTACGCCGATCAGGCTCAGACCGCCGACGATGAAGGCCGCCATGGTGAACGGCATGCGGCGCCCGATCCCGCGCAGGTCATCGATGTTCGTGGACCCCACTCCCAGGGCGACGGCGGCCATGACGAGAAACAGGCAGCTCTTGATGACCGCGTGATTGAACAGGTGCACGATGCCGCCCGTCAACCCGAGCTCGCTGGCGAATGAGAGCCCGAGGACCATGTAGCCGATCTGCGCCACGCTCGAGTAGGCCAGCATGCGCTTGAGGTCGCGCTGGAAGATGGCGACGGTCGACGCGCTGAACATCGCCAGCAGAGCCAGGGGCATCAGTACCCGGTCGAGGTGCATCGCATCGAAGGCGAAGTCGGTGCCGAACACGCCAAAGAGGAAGCGCACGAGCACATAGAAGGCGACCTTGGTGGCGGTCGCCGCCAGGAAGGCGGTGACCATCGCCGGCGCGTAGGCGTAGGCGTTCGGCAGCCAAATGTGGAGCGGGAAGAGGGCCAGCTTTATGCTCGCGCCGAGCACGAGGAAGGCCAGGGCCGCCTGCACGGTGCGGTTGGATTCCATGCCCGTCAGGCGCTCGGCGAGGTCGGCCATGTTCAGCGAACCCGTGGCCATGTAGAGCAGGCCGATCCCGAGCAGGATGAACGTGCCGCCGAGGGTGCCCATCACGAGGTACTGATAGGCCGCCGTCAGGGCGCGCCGCGTGCGCCCCATGGAGATCAGCGAGTAGGCCGAGAGAGACGAGATCTCGAGGAACACGAAGACGTTGAAGGCATCGGCGGTGACGGTCATGCCGAGCAGGCCGGTCATGCACAGCAGGGTCGCGGCGAAATACAGGTAATGCCGCTCGGGCGCCATCTCGCTCTTCAGGCTGCCGCGCGACGCGCTCACGACGACGGCGCTGACGCCGGTCACGATCAGGAGCACAAAGGCGTTCAGGGCGTCCACTCGCAGTTCGATCCCGTGCGGCGGTGCGTGGCCCCCGAGGTGGTAGGAGATCGGCTCTCCCGAGGCGAGCACGCGCTGCAGCAGGCACACCGCCACGGCCAGGGCGGACCAGCTGGCGGCGACGGCCACCAGCCACGCGGCGCGCGCCCCGCGCACCAGGACGCACAGGGGCGCCGCCAGCAGCGGAATGATGACCTGCAAGGCGGGGAGGTGGGCGCCCATCAGCCATCGCCCTCCATGGCATCGCCTTCCCTGACATCGTCCTCCATGGCGAGGACCTCGTCCTCCTCCACCGTTCCGTAGGCCTCGTGGATGCGCACGACCAGGGAGAGAGCCAGGGCGGTGGTCGCCACGCCCACGACGATGGCGGTCAGCATCAGCACGTGCGGGACAGGGTTCGAGTAGACCTCGAAGCCCTCGGCGACGATCGGCGCGGTCCCGCCCTCGACCTTGCCCATGCTGACGTAGAACAGGATCACCGAGACCTGAAACAGGTTCAGACCGATGATCTTCTTGATCATGTTGCCCTTGGCGATGACGACGTAGAGCCCCGTCATCATCAGCACGGCCACGATCCAGTACTGGTAATGGCTGGCGCTCACTCGACGCGCCTCCGTCCGGCGAACTGGTAGAAGAGCGTCACCATCACGGTCGTGACCGTGATACCCACTCCCAGCTCCACCAGCAGGATCCCGTAGTGCTGGCCGTGGACCGGGTCGTGGGCCAGGGCGCTGTAGTCGAGGAAGTTCGCTCCCAGCACCATCGAGGCCAGGCCGGTGCAACCGTAGAGCAGCACCCCGGCGGCCACGCCGATCTCCATCGCGCGCGGCGTGAATGCCCTGCGAGCCTCGTCGAGACCGAAGATCAGGGCGTAGAGGATGATGGCCGCCGCGAAGATCACCCCGGCCTGGAAACCGCCGCCGGGGCCGTAGTCGCCGTGGAACTGCACGTAGAGCGCGAAGAGCATGATGCAGGGGATCAACAGCTTCGCGAGGGCGCGCAGGATGACGTGGCGGGTCACGAGTTCTGCTCCTCGTCCCCACCGACCTCCGGCCCCACCGACTGCCAGGAAGCGGGCACGGTGTCGGGCTCCCGGCCGTCCACTTCCCCGCGACCCAGCACCTTGCGCCGCCGGCGACCGGCACCCAGGCCGAGCATCACGCCGATGGCCGCCGTAAAGACGACTGTCGTCTCGCCGAAGGTGTCGTAGCCGCGGTAAGAAGCCAGCACGGAGGTCACGATGTTGGGGATCTGGATCTCCTCCAGGGAGGTCTCCATGTAGCGCTCGATGATCGGGTGCCCGTGGATGGGCGCAGTCGGATCGCCGTAGGCGGGCATGTCGAGGGTGCCGTAGAAGAACGCCGCCCCGGCCAGGCAGACCGCCACCAGCGCCAGGGGCCGTCGCCGGTTGAATTCGGGCTTCTCCTCGCTGTCGGTCAGCGCCAGGGTGCCGAGCATCAGGATGGTCGAGATCCCCGCTCCCACGGCGGCCTCGGTGAAGGCCACGTCCACCGCGTCCATGACCGTGAACAGAGCGGCCGATAGGAGCGAGAAGACGCCCGCCAGCATCACCGCCGCGAACAGGTCGTGCAGGCGGATGATGGCCAGGGCCACGGTCGCCAGCAAGGTGAACAGCACCAGGTGGATCAGGTCAGCCACGATGATCGTCGCCTCCCTCCCCGGTCACGGGCCGCAGCCCCCGCAGCCAGGCGGCCTTGGCCAGGGCGTGGCTCGAGAGCGGGCTCGTCAGGAGGCAGAAGGCCCCCAGCATCGCCAGTTTGATGAGCACCATGCCCCAGCCCGCCTGGCACGCGAGCCCGAGCAGGAGCAACCAGACGCCCAGGGTGTCAGTCATCCCCGCGGCGTGGATGCGCGTGTAGAAATCCGGTAGGCGCAGCAGACCGATGGCGCCGATCAGGACCACCAGGCTGCCCGAGAGGAGGAAGCACCAGCTCGCAATCTCCAGGACGAAGTTCATCGGCCGGCTCCCTCGGCAGAGTCGTCGTCGAGGTCGTGCTCCATGCCCGCCAGGTCCCCGAAGCGGGTGAACTTCATGACGGCGATGGTCCCGATGAAGTTCATCAGGCCGTAGACCAGGGCCAGATCGAGAAAGTCCGGTCGGCCGGTCAAGAAGCCCAGGACGGCGATCAGGAGCACGGTCTTGGTGCCAAAGCTGTTGAGCGCCAGGACGCGGTCGAAGACCGTCGGCCCCAGGACCGAGCGCACGAGCGAGAGCGCCATGCAGGCGAGCAGGGCCGCCATCGCCGCGGCGAACATCAGCCTTCACCCTCCAGGCGGGTCACGCGCCGGTCCATCTCGCCCGTCTCCAGAGACTCAGCCGCCTCGCGCGTGATGGCGTGGACCGTGATCGCACTCGCATCTACGAGGATCGACACGGTCCCAGGGGTGAGGGTGATCGAGTTGGCGTAGAGGACGCGCCCGAGGTCGGTCTTCTGGCTCGGCGTCACGCGCACGATGCGCGGACTGATCGACGCGCGCGGGGACAGGATGCGCCGCGCCACGTCCAGGTTGGCGAGCAGCACTTCCTTGACGAGCCACGGGGAGTAGACCAGGGCACGCGGGATCATGCGCACGGGCAAGGCCTCCTCGTCGACGATGCGCATGCGCATGGAGAGGGCGACGACCAGCAGACACGAAGCCCCGCCGAAGCTCAGCATGAGCGGCGAGTAGTGCCCGGACGCCAGGAGCCAGATGGCCGCCAGCAGGCCGCTGAGGGCGAGTGCAGACCTCATGCCCTCGCTCCCCCGCCCCTGGCAAGCAGGGGATCGGCGGTCGGTCTGGGAGCCCCCGCACGGCGGACCTGGAGGCTGTGACTGGAAGACGACACGGGTGCGCTCGGCGTCCTCCCGCCTGGGGGAGGGCGCGTAGTATTCCGCTCCTCCCGCGAGCGGGCAAGGAACTCGGCGGCGCGCCCGCAGCGCCACCTCCCTCGCCGACCGTTTCTTGTGACGCCCTGCCGGGAAGATCCCGCCCGGCCGAGCGTCTCCAGCATGCCCCACGCTCGAGGGGCGCGATTGACAGGGCCCTCGGGGCTTCCTAGATTGCGCCTTCGCGCACCCTCTCGGGGCCCCTAAGCCTCATGGTTCCAAAGAGATAGGGCCGCGCGGTCCCCGCGCACGCCGCCGCCGACACGCCGAACCCACCCTGAAGATGATCGTCACTCTCGCCAGTCTGCCGCTCTGGGTCGCCCTGACGGGATCCTCGCTCTTCGCCCCGGATCCGGGTTTTTCCCGCGCGCCGGGCACCGCGCAGGATCCGGTCGCGGAAGCCTCCGGAGACGACGAGCCCGAGGTGCCGCTGATCCAGGACCTGGGGGAGTACTACCTGCTGACCTTTGACGAGCAGGACGACGGCCTGAGCCTCAAGGCCTTCATCAAGATCTGTCAGCAGGAGACCGGCATCAACTTCTACACGAACACGGAGAACGCCCAGGCCCTCGACTCGATCTCCGTCAGCATGTTCGGCTCGAAGCGCATCTTGAAGAAGGACTTCTACTCCTTCTTCCAGATCATCATGATCATCAACCGCTACGTGTGCAAACGCATCGGACCCGAGCACCTCTCGGTGGTCGTGGTCGAGAGCCTCGACACGGGCCAGGGTCGCGGCGGCGCCCGAGCGGATTCGATCTACGTCTCGCCGGAGGAACTGCCGCTCTACGCGGACCAGCCCGCAACCCTGATCCAGACGGTCGTCGTGCTCCCCAACATCGAGGTCCGCACGCTCGCCAACTCGATGCGCCAGCTCGCGCCCGATCCCAACACGCTGACAGCCGTGCCGGTCGGGGACAACACGGTCATCCTGCAAGGCTTCGGCAGCAACATCGCGGCGCTCGTGCGCATGCTCGAACTGGTCGACGAGGCCTCCAAGGCAGAGGACCCGGTCCTGCCCGAGTTCGAGGTCATCAAGCTGGCCTTCGCCAGCGCCGATGAGATCGCCGAAACCCTCGAGGAGTTGCTGGAAGCCAGCCAGCGCGCGTCGCGCGGAGCGAACCAGCAGAATCGACCGCAGCAGGGTGCCACCGCCGGTATCCGCCAGGGAGAGGTGGAGACCAAGATCATGGTCGACCCGCGCACCAACTCGCTGCTGGTGATGGCCATGCCCGATGAGATGCCACGCATCATGGAACTCGTCGCGCGTCTCGACACGGACGAGGTCGACCGTGAGCGGACCTACCACTTCTACAGCCTGGAGAACGCCGAAGCGGAGGAGCTGAGCGAGGTGCTCGACGAGTTCATGCAGGACGCCAGCCGCATCCAGCCGAGCGGCCAGGCCGGCGGACAGCGCCAGGGAGCCGGCCAGACCAGTAGCAGCTCCTCCTCCAACGAGGTGGCGGTGGTCCCCGACCCGGCCACCAATTCGCTCCTGATCGCCGCCGGGCGCACGCGCTACGAGGAGATCCTCGATCTGATCGAGCGCCTCGACCGGCGCCAGGACCAGGTGCTGATCGAGACCGCCCTGGTCGAGCTCTCGGGTCGCGACACCCTCGACCTGGGGGTCGAGCTCGGAGGCGCCACGATTCCCGGGGTCGGCGAGACCGGCGGCTTTGGCATCTCCGACTTCGGCCTCTCCACCTTCCAGGACAACGACCTCGACGGCATCCCCGACACGCGCGTCCCGAACGTCGGCTTCGGCATCACGGCGGGCATCCTCGACGGCGACGACTTCCAGCTGCCGATCCTGATCAAGGCGCTCGAGGAGAAGCGCAACACGAACGTCCTAAATATCCCCTCGGTACTCGTCAACAACAACAAGAGCGCCACGGTCCGAACTCTGGACGAGCAACCCACCACGACCATCACGGCCAGCGGGGGCGTGGGAGGCCAAACCCAGGAGAACTTCGCCAACTACCAGGAGGCGGGCATCACCCTGCAGATCTCCCCCACCATCAGTGCCTCGGGCTACCTGCGCCTGGACATCTCGCTCTCGGTCTCCAGTTTCCTGGGAACCTTCCAGGGTGCGATCCCCCCGCCGCGTATCACGCGCGAGATCATCACCACCGTGAACGTCCCCGACGGCGACACGATGGTCATCGGTGGAATCATCGTCGACAACAAGAACGACACCTCGAACCGCATCCCGCTGCTCGGTGACATCCCGATCCTCGGGCACCTGTTCCGGCGCGATACGGAGGTCGAGGACCGCACGAGCCTGTACTTCTTCGTCACTCCGCACATCATGTTCGACCGCGAGTTCGCGGACCTCTCGACCTACAGCTATGACAAGAAGCTAGAGGCCGCCGACGCCATCGGCTCCGATCGCATCCAGATGATCGACTCGCGCTTCGGTCAGACTGAGAATGGATTGGACATGGGCGGATTCGACGTGCCCCTGTTCCAGCCGCCCGCGCGCGGCGAGGTCTCAGACGAGGCCCTGGGCAAGACCCCCGGCGACGTCAACGAGATGCTCTTGCAGGATGAAGAGTAGCGGCCCCGAGCCACGCGCAATGACCAACATCGGCGACCTGCTCATCGACGCCGGCCTCTCCCGAGAGAAGCTGGACGAGTGCCGCAAGATCGCGGGAACCACGGGAGACACCCTGGACCGCGTCATCCTGCAGAAGGACTACCTGCCCGAGCCGGAACTCCTGCAAGTCTATGCCTCGGCACTGGGCTTTGAGTTTCGCGAAGACCTGGAGGGCGTCGCAGTGCCCACCACCTTCGTTAACAACGTGCCCGTGCACTTCGCGCGCAATTACAACCTGATCGCCCTGGAGCAGAAAGACGGAGAGACCGTAAAGGTCGCGACCTGCACGCCTCTGGACCCGCACCCGATGGACGACCTCGGCGCCCTGATGGGCTGCGAGATCGATGCGGTCCTGGCGCCGCGCCTGGAGATCACGACCCTGATCGGACGCGCCTACCGCCACAAGGCGGACGGCGTGGACGAGGCCCTGGCCGACGTCGCCGAAGACGGGGACATCGCCGGCCTGGCAGAGGAGATCGACGAGGCGGAGGACGTGCTCGACGTCTCCAACAAGGCGCCGATCATCAAGCTCGTGAACACCATCCTGTTCCAGGCCCTCAAGCTGCGCGCCTCGGACGTCCACTTCCAGGCCTACCCCGACCGCCTGCAGGTGCGCTTCCGCATCGACGGGATCCTCTACGACATGGACTCGATCCCGCGCCGCGTCCAGGAGGCGATCGTCAGCCGAGTGAAGATCATGGGCCGGATGGACATCGCCGAGCGTCGCCTGCCCCAGGACGGCCGGGCGACGATCAAGATCGGGGACGGCGAGGTCGACGTCCGGATCAGTTCCATCCCCACCACCGGTGGTGAGCGCATCGTGATGCGACTGCTCGACAAGTCCTCCAAGCGCTACTCCCTCGCGGAGATCGGGCTCTCGGCGGCGAACGAGGAGATCCTGCGCGAATACATCAACTACACCCACGGCATCATTCTCGTCACCGGCCCCACCGGCTCCGGCAAGACGACGACCCTCTACGCGAGCCTGAATCAACTCGACACGACCACCAAGAACGTGCTCACGATCGAGGATCCCGTCGAGTATTCCCTGGCCGGCGTCAGCCAGGTCCAGGTGAACAACAAGAAGGGTCTCACCTTCGCCTCTGGGCTGCGCTCGTTCCTGCGTCAGGATCCGGACGTGATGATGGTCGGCGAGATCCGTGACCAGGAGACCGGCGAGGTCGCGATTCGAGCCGCTCTGACCGGGCACCTGGTCTTCTCAACGGTGCACACCAACGATGCGGCCAGCACGATCACGCGCATGGTCGACCAGGGCATCGAGCCCTACCTCGTCTCCAGTTCCCTCGTGCTCGTCGTCGCTCAGCGCCTGGTGCGCACGATCTGCAAAGACTGCCGCACGACGATGAAGATCAACGAGGAGTGGCAGGTCGCCCTGAAGAAGATCGGAATCGACCCGGCAGGCATGGACGGCGTCGTCCACTTCGGCGAGGGCTGCGACGAGTGCTTCCAGTCCGGCTACGCGGGCCGGACCGCCATCTACGAGTTCATGCCCATTGACGAGACCCTGCGGACCCTGGTGATGGAGAACGCCACGGCGACCGAGCTGAAGCGTTCGGCCGTCAAGCGCGGCCTGGTCACCCTACGGGAGGACGGTCGGGACAAGGTGAGGAATGGGCTCACGACCATCGAAGAGGTGCTGCGAGTGACGCAGCTGGACATCTAGGCGGCCACGCCGGCCCATGCCCATCTTCCGCTACAAGGCGATCGCTCCGGGCGGCGAGACCAAGGCCGGCGTGATCGACGCCGACACGGCGCGCGACGCGCGCCAACGCCTGCGCAAGGAGCAGCTGCTTGTCAGCGAAATCCACGAGGCGTCCGGGGTTCGCCGGCGCGCACCGGACGAGAACGCCGGACTGCTCTCACGCCTGCGCGAAGCGCGTCGCTTGAGACGCACCTCCCTGAGCGCCAAGGACCTGGACGTCGTCTCCAGCGTGACGCGCCAGCTGGGCACGATGCTCGCCTCGGGCATCCCCCTGACCGAGACCCTGCGGGCCATGATCGAGCAAGCGGAGGATCGCCGCGTCGAGACCATCTTTCGCGAGATACGCGAGAGCGTCAACCAGGGCTCCGGCCTCGGGGACGCCCTGGCACTCCACCCTTCGCTCTTCTCCGACCTCTACGTGAACATGGTGCGCGCCGGCGAGGCCACCGGCAACGTGGACGTGGTGCTCTCGCGCCTGGCTGACTACCTCCAGTACCAGCGCACCCTGCGGCGCAAGGTCGTCGGTGCCCTGACCTATCCGGTGATGATGATCGCCCTGGGGATGCTGGTCGTGACCGCGCTGATGGCGTTCGTCGTGCCCAAGATCACTGCCATGCTGGAAGACACGGGCCAGACCCTCCCGGTACCCACTCAGATCCTGATCGCGATCTCCGACGCCTTCAAGGACTACTGGTGGGCCGGCGCCCTCGCGATTGGGGCCGTGTCCTTCATCGCCGAGCGCGTCTACCACAACTCCGACGCGGGGCGCCTGTTCTTCGACCGCACGATGTTGCGCATGCCAATCGTCGGCGACGTCCTGCGCAAGCAAGCGGTGTCGCGCTTCAGCAAGACCCTCGCGACCTTGCTACAGAGCGGGGTCAACGCGGTCCAGAGCCTCGAGATCACGAGCCATGTGGTCCAGAATCGCGTCATCGCCGACGCGACAGACCACATCCGCGAGCGGATCCTGGAGGGCGCGGACATCGCCACTCCCCTCAAGGCCACCGGCGTCTTCCCGGCCCTCGTGGGGTACATGGTGGCCGTGGGAGAGCAGTCGGGAGAGCTGGAACAGATGCTGGACCGTATCGCGATCGCCTACGACGAAGAGATCGAGATCGCCACCGATAAGATGACCGCCGTGCTCGAACCGCTGTTGATCATCGGCCTGGCGGTGGTGGTAGGCTACATCGTCGTCTCGATCATCCTCCCCATCCTGCAGGTCGGCCAGATCCAATGACCCGTCGAGAGCACGGGAAGAAACACCCTCCTCGCCCGTCCACAGCCCGGTAAGAGGACCCTGAAGTTGTCATGAACGTGATGAAGACCCACACAGCCACGCTGCCCCGCCGCGAGACCCGGTCCGGTTTCTCCCTGGCCGAGTTGATGGTAGTGATCGTGATCCTCGGCCTGCTGGCCACCCTGGTCCTGCCCAACGTGATGCAGCGACTGTCCCAGGCCTTCGGCGGCAAGGCGAAGGCCGACATCATGGCCATCCACAACGCGCTCACCGAGTACGCAGTGGTCAACGACGGACTGTGGCCCGACTCTCTGGACGTGCTCGTCGAGCCGGATGAGAACGGCTACACGATCCTGCAGGGGAGGCGCATCCCCCTTGACCCCTGGAAGAACGAGTACCTCTACGAGCCCCCGGGAGGAGGCGAGGTCCGACCGCGGGTCTACTCCCTCGGCAAGGACGGCGCCGTCGGTGGCGAGGGCGACGACGCCGACATCGACAACTGGAGCATCATCGACGGGCGCTAGGGCCCTCAAAGGCGACAGACCGTGAAGCCGCGCTCCACCCCCAATGCCGGCAGGGCAGGCTTCAGCTTGGTAGAGCTGCTGGCGGTGGTGGTGGTCATCGGCTTGATCGCGGGGCTGGTAGCCGTCGAATGGAACGCGATCCTCCCTCGCGCAAAGCTCAACTCCGAAGTTCACAAGATCGCCGCGGCGATCCACGGCGCGCGCTCGGAGGCCATCGCTCGCAACGCGGTGTGGCGCATTTACTACGATCTCGACGGCAACGGCTACGAGGTCAGCACCCCCTTCCGCGTAGGCGGAGGCCTCGCCCAGCGTATCGAAGAGCGCACGAGTCTCGGGACGGTCGGACTCCCTCCCGGCATCGAGATCTCGCGCGTGCTGATCGACGGTGTCGAGTACACCGAGGGCAAGGTGTTCGTGCGTTTCGATCCACTGGGCAGCGCCACCGACCACAGCATCACCATCACCCAGCGCCAGTACGAGGCCATCTACACGATCGAAGTGCTGCCTCTGACGGGTCTGGTACGCTTCCACTACGAGGATTACCACCGACTCCCCGTCACCGAGGACGACTTTCACTGACCCATGCCCCTCTTCCGCAGAATAGGATCGCGAGTGAGAGCCGGGTTCACCCTGGCGGAAGTCGCCGTGACGATCGTGATCGTCGGCGTCAGCCTGACCCTCGTGATGCAGGCGCTCAACGGCGCAAAGTTCGCCTCCGCGCACACGCGTAACCTCAAACTGGCGCGCGACCTCGGGCTCCTGACCCTGGGACAGATCGAGGCCGGGCTCTACCAGGAGGACCTGCGCGATCACTTCTTCGGCAGCTACTCCGAAGAAGAACACGAAGAGTTCACCTTCGAGCTCGTCCTGGGGGATGAAGTGTTCGAGGAGATGGAGGATCAGGAGTACGAGTACTCCACCCACTACAGCCGCTTCAACGACGCCGACCGCTATGCGGACGACGAGGACGAGGACGAAGGGGAGGTCGAGGACGTGTTCGAGAAAGTCCGCATCCGCGTCACCTTCCCTCAGATCGGTGAGTACAAGAACACCCTGATCCTCGAGCAGTGGATGCCCTGGGAACAGGTCTACGGGGACGACGAAGAAGAGGACATGGCAGGCGTCGGAACGGAGAGCGGATGAAAACCAGGAGAAGTGGATTCCAGAGCTCCTCGCGCGCCGGATTCTCCCTGGCCGAGGTGTTGCTGACAGTCCTGATCATGAGCGGCATCATGCTCGCCATCACCCAGATCCTGCAGGCGGCGCGCGTCTCCAGGGACACGATCCACATCATCAAGGAGACGCAGCTCGCAGGCCCGGCGATCATGGACATGATCGAACGCGACCTGCGAGGCCTGATGACCCTCAACCGCACGCGCCAGGATCACCTCCTGGTGGAGGACCGCGTCATGCTCGGTCTGGACGGTGACAGCCTCGATTTCGTCACGCACACCGACAGCCTGATCATGCGCCAGGACAGTGCGCGGTACGTTCGCTCCGACATCAACGAGGTCGGCTATCGCCTGCGCCCCAGCCCGATGTACGACGACTTCCTCGAGCTCTACCGCCGAGAGGACATGGGAGTGGACGAGGAGCCCTATTCGGGCGGCGAGTTCTCCTTCCTGCACGACCGGGTCAAGAGCTTCGACATCCAGGTCTTCGAGGAGGACGGCCCCGATGCGGACCCTCATGACGAGTGGGGCCAGAGTGGAGATGAGCGGATCGGACTGCCAGCCCGCCTCGAGATCAGCCTGACCCTGGAATTGAAGCAGCGCGTGGCCCGTGAGCAGCTGGCAATGAACTACGCGCGCAAGTCGATCGTGACCTACAGACGCGTTTTCCGGCTGCCCGAGATGATGCGCGTCGAGGAGGAGCAGATCGTCACCCTGTCCATCCCGGCGGCCCCTTCATCGGGAACGGCGGCTGATGGGGACGCCGGCGACGAGGCCGCGCAGGGCACGATCGTGGGCGGCGGCGGCGGCGCCAGAGGCTTCGGCAATCGCGGAGGCCCCGACCAGCGCGGTCCGCAAGCGAAGGTCGGCGGCGGGCCCGGCGGCACGCGCAGCAACGACTAGCTCGGCTTCCCGAGCAGCTCGCGCCCTCCCAGGTAGGGCCGCAGTGCCTCGGGCACTGCCACCGTCCCGTCCGCCCGCTGGTGGTTCTCCAGCAAGGCGATCAGCATACGGGAGCTGGCGGCGACGGTGTTGTTGAGGGTGTGGCAGAAGCGCACCTTCCCCTCGCCGTCGCGGTAACGCAGGTTGAGCCTGCGTGCCTGGAATTCGTGAAACCGCGACGCGCTGTGCGTCTCGCCGTAAGCACCACGCCCCGGCATCCAGGTCTCGATGTCGAACTTCTGGATCTGCGGCTGGCCCAGGTCTCCGCCGCAGACGTTGACGACCCGGTAGGGCAACTCGAGGGCCTGCAGCACGTCTTCGGCGTTCTGCAGAATCTGCCGATGGTGCTCCAGGCTCTTCTCGGGGTCCGCCACGTCGATCACCACCTGTTCCACCTTCTGGAACTGATGAACGCGATAGAGGCCGCGCGTGTCCTTGCCGTAGGTGCCAGCCTCACGTCGGTAGCAGGTCGACTGAGCAACGAACTGCAGCGGCAGAGCCTCGAGGTCGAGGATCTCGTCCTGATGGAGCGCGGTCACGGGGACCTCGGCGGTGCCCACCAGGCACAGGTCATCGCGCTCGTCGCAGCGATAGGCCTGGTCCTCGCCGCCTGGAAAATAGCCGGTCCCGACCATGGTCTCGGTACGCACGAGAGTCGGCACGGAGAGGGGTACGAACCCTCGCGCCACCATGGAGTCGAGCGCAAAGCGCATGACCGCCCCCTCAAGCAAGGAGAGATCGCCCTTCAGCACGTAGTTGCGAGAGCCCGCCAGGCGCGCCCCACGGATGATGTCGAGCCAATCCTGGAGTTCGCCGAGGGCCACGTGATCGCGAGGCTCGAAGTCGAACTGAGGCTGCTCGCCCCACGTCCTGAGCTCTACGTTGTCTGCGTCGTCCGCTCCCTCGGGCACCTCGGCGGCGGGGACGTTGGGGACGAGCAGCAATAGGCTGTCCAGCTCCTCGCCCAACGCTCCCAGCCGGACCTCCCTGGCCTTGAGGTCGCTCTTGAGGTCCTTCTGTTCCTCCAACAGCACGCCGCGCTCCTCCGCAGAGGCCTGGCCGATGCGCTTGCCAGCCTGCTTCTGGACCGAACGCAGCTCGTCCACCGCGCGGCCCAGCTCGCGCCACTCCAGGTCCAGCTCCAGGATGCGATCGACATCGCACTCCATGCGCTTCTTGCGCGCTCCCTCCCGAACCACGTCCGGGTTGGCGCGAATGAACTTGATGTCTAGCACTCCTCCAGAGCTCCTACTGCTTCCAGTCCGAGGCGACCTTGCCGAACAGCTTGTTCTTCTTCTCCGTGAGCTGGACCTCGGCTTCGTCCACGCTCCCACGCTTCTCGAGGATCAGGTCGATCGGCGACCAGGCGACGGCCCAGCCCGCCTCGAAAATCTGGTCCTGATCCAGCACCGCCTTCATGGTCTCGGGCTTGCTGCCTCGGCGCGCTCCCGTCTTGCGATAGGAGACGTCCGGCCGCGGCACACAGCCCCAAGGGCGCTCGTAGCGCTCGTAGGCCACCCCCGTGATGACGACCTTCTTGCCCGCGAGCGAGATCGTCGAGGCGTCCTGCTCGAGTTCGAAGTCGTAGCCGAATGGGCCGCCCAACTCCACGATCGTGGTCTCGTCGGCCGCCACGTCCCAGGTCGGCGTGGCGTCGCTCGGAACGAACAGCGTCTTCACCATCTGGCGCTTCTTTCCTTTGCGCAGCTCACCGTAGTAGAGGCTGTAGCGGCCGGTCGGGACCTCGATGGCCGATCCGGCGATGTCGAAGTAGGAGTTTTCGTAGACCCCCTCGCCCTTCAGAACGACCCAGCTCGGCTTGCCGCCCTTGAACTTCAGCTTCAGCTCACCGGTCTCCAGATCCACCGGCTCCCCCAGGATGCGATTCCCGCCCTCGGCGCTCTCCAGCCGGAACCAACGCTCACCGAGTTGCTGGTACTCGCTCCACGGCCGCGCGCGCTTCTCCTTGCCGACCGTGATCGAATCCATCTCCGGGTGCAGCACACCGGGGCTCATGCCCACGTGCTGCCAGACCGTTGGCGCCCCCCCGTAGGTGCCGTCCAGGTTGTCGTCGAAGACGCGGATCTGCTCGCCGTCGATCTCCCCCACCATGCTCCCAGCCGGGACGAAGTAGATCGCCATCTGGTTGTCGTCGGGAGCCAGGTTGATCTGGATGCCCTGATAGTTGTCCTGTTGCAGACCCACGATCGTCAGCACCGCCAGGCGGCGCCGCTCGCCACCCTCGCCCACGTCGAACTCCACCGGCTCGAGGTTGCCCGTGAGGGGAATCTTCGTGTCCCCCTCGCCGTCACCGTCGAGATCCAGCTTCACGTCCGAGGAACCGACCCGCATCACGACCGGCGACAGGTCCGCCTTGCGCTTGGAGCCGTCGGTGTTCAGCCCGAGAGTCATGAAGCGCACGCTGGATCCTTTCCCCTTCAGGGCGAGGGAGTTCCAGAGCGGGTAGAGGCCGTCCAGGTAATACATCGGACGCTGGAAGGTGCTCAGCTTCTCGACCAGTTCGAAGTCCATCGCGGCCGAGAGCGCCGGCTCGGTGGCCTTGGGCGTCGCCTCAGCCTTGGCCTCCTCCTCGGTCGGTTTCACCCGGTCGAAACCCTGCTTTGCCAGGTACTGATAGCGCCGGTTGCAGTCCATCCAGAAGCGATCCTTGAGACCGATCTCCTCCCGCGCGGCGACGGCCCTCTTGAGCGCCGCCGTGACCTTGTACAGATTGGCCCGCTTGCCACGCAGCGCCTCGTCCCGGCAATGCCCGACGAAGATCGAGCACTGCGAGGTGTAGAAGTGATCGCCGATCAGCTCGAAGCCATCGGCGAGGGCCTCGTAGCGCTGGCCAAGCAGCTCGAAGGTGGGGCCGTCCTTCTTCTCGACGTTCTTCAGGTAGTCGCTCAGGAGCTTGTCGTACTCCTTGCGCATCCGCTCCCGCTCCTTCTTGGTGTGACCGTCGAGGAACGAGAAGTACTCGTACATCTTGTCGCAGAAGTCCGTCTCCAGCGCGCTGCGCCAGGCCCCCTGCAAGGCCGCCATGCGCGTCTCGAGCTTCTCGCTGTTCCTGTTCGAGATGGCCTCGGCGGTGATGATGATCCACTCCACGGCCTCCGGCGTGCTGTTCTTCACCAGGCGCGCCATCTCGGTCGTCGAGTTGATGGCCATCGCCTGCTGGAAGCTATTGCGGAACTCGGTGTGCCTGTCCTGGGCCGGAGCGTGGACGGAGAGCGACAGGGTCGCGAGGAGGACGAGGGTGGTGGACTGGATCATGATCGGCGCCCTCTCTGCGGAGGGTGTGGGCGGAGGGAATCAGAGAGTCTATCGGCACCCCCGAGGCCCCACAAACCGCACCGGGGCCCCTCCCTACGGGCGAGGCTAGCTGCGCGAGGAGACGCGTTTCAGGAATTCGCGCTCCGACTGGGTCAGGGACGCCATCCCCTCATCATGGATCTTCTCCAGCAGGCGATCCATGCGCTCCTCGTCCACGCGCCGCCGCTGCCCCTGGGAGCGCTCGCGCCGCAGGCGCAGGCGCTGCAGGGGATCGAGGATCCAGCCCTTGCGCACCGCCACGAAACCCCAGGCCGCTCCGCCCAGGTGTACCCAGTGGGCCACGCCGTCGGCCGCGCCGGTCCTGAAGGAGACCAGCACCGCGAAGAGGTCGAAACCCACGATCATCGCCGCCAGGAACCACAGCCGGACGGGGATGAACAGGACCAGCACCTGGGCCTGGGGACGCAAGGCCGCCGCGGCCACGACGACCCCCAGCACGGCGCCCGAGGCTCCCAGGGCGATGCCCGCCGACGGGCCGAGGAAGGTGCTGGCGAGCAGGTGCGCCAGAGCGCCGCAGACCATCGCCGACCCGTACAGCACTCCGAAGCGCCGCGAGCCGATCAGGCCCTCCAGCATGGTCCCGAAGAAGTACAGCAGCAGCAGGTTCCACAGCACGTGCATCGGATCCTGCACGCTGTGCAGGAAGCCGTAGGTCACGATCTGCCAGACGGGCGGAAAGGGGAACCAGTCAGCCCACAGGCCGGCGCTCAAACCGAGCAGGCGCTCGGGCCAGGTCCAGACACCGGCGAGCCAGAGGAGGAAGCTGGCCGCGAAGACGCCCGCATTGGTGAGCAACAGCAGACGTGTGAGGGGCGTCAGCGCGGGCAGGGCGAGCTGGGGCCCACCGTCGAAGGGGGCGCCACCCTCGCCCGAGTCCCGCGACATGTACTGCCTCACTTCAGATCCCTGCCCCCGCGGCCCCGCTGGGGCTAGGGATGGGGCCGCTCAGGGACGAGGCTGCGCGGCAGGTGTTCCTCAACAGCATCGCGATGGTCATCGGCCCGACACCACCCGGAACTGGAGTGATCGCCCCCGCCCGCGCGCAGGCGGCCTCGAAATCCACGTCACCGGCCAGCTTCCCGTCAGGACCGCGGTTGATCCCCACGTCGAGCACGGTCGCCCCGGGCTTGATCCACTCCCCGCGAATCAGCCCCGTGCGGCCGACCGCGGCCACCACCACGTCTCCCGCTGCGACCACCGCCCCCAGATCGCGCGTGCGGCTGTGGCAGAGGGTCACGGTCGCGTGGCGAGCCAGCAGCAGCTGGGCCACGGGTTTTCCGACGAGCTGTGAGCGCCCCACCACGACCGCGTGGCTGCCCTCAAGGACGACACCGTGGCGGTCGCAGAGCTCGATGCAACCGGCCGGAGTGCAGGGCACCAGCCCCGGCTGATCCATGGCCAGCGCGGCTACGTTCTGCGGGTGCAGGCCGTCCACGTCCTTGCGCGGGTCGATGGCCTCCACCACCGCCGCCGAGTCGAGATGCCGCGGCAGGGGCAGCTGGACCAGGATGCCGTGCACGCTCGCGTCCGCCCCCAGACCGCGCACGAGGACTTCGAGGTCCGCCTGGGAGATGTCCGTCTCCGGCCGCAATGTCCTGACGGCGATCCCGGCCTCCGTGGCCGCGCGGTCCTTGTTCCGGACGTAGATCTGACTGGCGGGGTCTTCCCCCACCAGCACCACCGCGAGCCCGGGCTGCACCCCGCGCTTCACCAACTCCGCGACCTCCTCCGCGACCTCCGCCCGGACAAGGGCCGCGGTCGCCTTCCCGTCCATGATGCGCGCCGTGTCACCCATGCCGGTCAATATAGGACGCGCCTCGATGCGCGGCGAGGGCGCGCTGCGAGCAATCCGAGCGCCTCAGCGCTCCGCCGAGGCGGAGGCCGTGGGTGCCGGGCCGACCTGTCCCTCCTGGGGCGTCGCCGCGTCGTCGGTATAGCGGTGCAGGCTCTTCTGGCTGTCCGGCAGGTATCCGAAGATCTGGAAGGTGATGAAGATCGAGAAGGCCCCGCCGAGCAGCACCGTCATGGCCCGTGCTCCGCGATAGCCGCCCAGCAGGCGCAGGTGGATGTAGACCACGTAGATCAGCCAGGAGATCAGGGCCGAGTTCTCCTTGCTGTCCCAGCCCCAATAGTTGGCCCAGGCCTCCTGGGCCCAAAAGGCTCCCATCCACAGCCCCGCCGTCAGGAAAGGCATGCCCACGGCGAAGGCCCGGAAGCTCACGTCGTCGAGCTCGCGCTCGAGCTTGGACAGGCCCTGGGCGTCCGGCAGCCGACCACGCTTGAGCAGTACGAAGAAGAGCAGACCCGAGAGCGCCAGGGCGGGCAGGGTCACCACGTGCAGGAACGGGATCAGGGTCAGGGCGGCCAGGATCAGCCACTGGGAAGTGCGCGTCTGTCCACCGCGGAAGACGCCGCTCCAGAAGCGCGTGATGAAGTAGACCAGGCAGATCACCCCCGCAATCCCCAGGGTCGCGTAGCTGAAGATCAGGGCGCAGATGTGGGGCGCGAACCAGTACGACTGGAGGGCCGGCGGCAGGTCGCGCTGGGCCGTAGATAGGCCGCGCATGTGGGAGACGACGCCCAGGACTCCCAGGAGCACGATCAGAATCATCGCGTCGTCGACAATCGCCCAGCCCGGCCCACGACGGTGCATCCCGAGGGCGAAGTGCAACACGAACAGGGAAAACTGGAGGGCAACGCAGAAGACGGTAAGCACCTCGCTCATCGTCTGGCTGGGGAAGTGATTCACCTCTCCGTAGCGAGCCCAGAGCGCGGCAAAGCCGACGCCGGCACCCAGACCCAGAGCGATCACCGCGGGGGACCAAGCGGAGAGGGGACGCGCCGCGACAGCTTTCCCATCGGCGGTTCCCGCGCGCGCGAGAGAGAGATGCTGCAGGCCGCCGCGCAGGGCGAGCAGCGCGCCGGCGGCGCAGCAGACCTCCATCACGAGCACCCAGCGCGCGGAGGCGGCCAGTTGCCCCCAATCGATCCACTCCGCCAGGCTCATGCCCCTGCCTTTCTCTTCTTGCGCCGCGCGAGGACGATCGGTCGGACGATGAACGCCAGGACCGTCCCCAGGATGATCGTGTACATCCCCGCCAGGACCATGGGGATGCCCGGATCGAAGACGACGCCGATCCCCGAGTAGGTCGGGATCTCAGGGATCGCGTTGGTCTGGAAGAAGCGGTAGCCGGCGTGGCTCAGATAATCGTTGACGCGGATCTCGCGCGCCCGCTCAGGCCCGGTGTCCAGGCGCTTGACGGGACCGGCAAAGTCCCGCTCGCCGTCACCGTCGATGTCCTCGAGGGGGATGATCCGCACGCCGTGGCGTTCGCTCAAGAGATGCGAGTCCTGGGCATTCCGGGTCTCGATCAGACGCCCGTCCACACCCGAGAACACGCTCCAGCGGCCGTCAGGATCCTCGTCGAAGATCGAGAGCACGCTGCGCCACTCGTAGGGCATGACGGCCTCGTTCTCGAAGAAGGTGACGTGGAAGCGCTGGTCGGACGACTGCCAGCGGTCCGCGAGGCTGTGTTCGGTCGTGGCCAGGCGCACGACCTCGACCCGTTCTGATGGGGTATCCGGGTCCTGCGTGACGCGCAGCTCGAGCCCGCGCGGCGCGTTTGAGTAGAAGTCGGTCTCGAAGCCGTCGGTGGCCGCCTGTTCTTCGAGGAAGAGGACCTCCTTCTCGGCGAAGGCGTCGGCGAAGGCGCGCTCGAGAACGATGCGCCCGGGTACGGGCAGGGGGTCACCCGGCACGAGGGGCACGGGCGCGGCATTCGGCGCGTCCTCGCTGTACAGCAGTGCGTCGCCCGCGGCCGACCAGGTGATCACAAAGCGCGGCGGCCCGGCCGAAGCCCAGCGCTCCCACTGCAGGCGCACGACGAGACTGTCGTAGGTGTACTTCTCGAGCTTTCCGTGCTTCTCCGCGTCCACCCGCTCGTGTACGAGGCGGTGCTCCGGCTCCCCCTCTCCGGGGGGCGTGATGCTCAGCCAGACCGCGGGGGAATGGGGCGGCTGCTCCGCCAGGGGTCGGGTGTCGCGAATCTCGGTCAGGTCCTCGCGGTTCACGCGGTAGGCGCCGGTCGCCTCCTTCACCTCGATACGAAAGCCGCCGGGCGCCTCGATCGTGTCGCCGACGCGGAAGGGAACGCGTCGCGCCTGCACATCGCCTTGCTCCAGCTCGCGCAGTTCGAGGTGACCGACGATCTCCTCCACTGGGAAGAGGTCTGCCGGGGAAAACTCAGTGGAAGGCCCTCCGTCAAACACGGCCTTGATGCGCACGTCCCAGGCCAGGTCGTGGAAGAGGTCCTGGCCGGGATAGGCGGGCGAGAGGAACTCCGCACGCGTCAGACGCGGCAGGTCCTCGAGCGCCATGCCCGCGGCACGCGCGGCGCTCAAGCGCTCGTAGTCCGGCACGCTGAGCTGCAGCACCGCGCCCAGGCCCTCTCCAGCATGCTCGTCGCCGGCCTCGCTCAGGAGCCACTCACTCACCTCCGCCCGCTCGTGCAGGCCGAGCACCTCGAGGCGCACGCGCGGCCGCAATCCTCCGGGCTCGATTATTCCGTCGAGACTCGAGTTCCAGACGAGGCCGGTGGTGAGATCTCCGTCCTGGCTGTCACTGGCAGAGCCCGCGAAGTCGATCGAGGTGCCCTCGTCGAAGATGGAGCCGTCCGCTGGTTCGCTGATGGCCACCGTCGGCGGCGTGTTGGAAGCGACTGTGACGACCACGGAGTCGGACCCTCCGAGCCCGCCGCTGTCGAAGACGGAGCCGTCCGCTGGTGCGCTGATGGTCACCGACCGCGGCGTGTTGGGTGCGACGACCGTGACGACCACGGAGTCGGACCCTCCGAGCTTGCCGCTGTCGCTGACCGAGGCCCAAATCGTGTGGGTCCCGACCGAGAGACCGGTCGAGAAAGACCCACCGGCCCCGGCCTCGACGAAGTCCAGGTCGATGGTGCGCCCTTCCCAGAGCGTGTAGGTCGGCGGGCGGGAGCTGAACCGATCCTCGACGAACCCGACCTCGAGCTGTTTCCAGTCCTTGCGCGCGAAGCGCTGCAGGTGCAGCCAGAAGGGCATCGTCCGCCGGTCCTCCGGGCTGTGGTAGGCCCAGAACTCGTTGTTGGGCGGCTGCTCGAGGTCCAGATGCAGGATGCCGCGCACGGTCTGGGACTTGGAAATCCCGCCGCCCACGAGCATGACCAGCATCCCCAGGTGCGTGACCAAGAAGCCGATCTTCTCGATCCTCACCAAGCGGCGCGGCTTGCCGCGCCAGAGGTTGGAGAAGATCGACGCTCCCAGCAGCCCGAGCAAGGTGGTGAACCACCAGGACTTGTAGGTCCGGTTGAGGTGCAGGGCCGTGCAGACATCGAAGGCCCTGCGCAGGCCGACGTCGTGCCTCTCGATGAAGGCCCGGATCTCGTTCGTCTTGGGCCCGCCCGAGAAGGCGCTCGACATCTGCTTCTTGCGGTTCTTCTCCTCCTCGCGCCCGTACCTGCGGCCGAAGGCCTCCAGGCGTTCATCGATCCCCGGCGGCAGCACCGCCTCGGGCATCCCTATGCCGTAGGGATGGAGCACGTGGTAGAGGAAGTAGCCTTCGGCCCAGCGGAATGCGGCGTACTGGTCTTCGTAGTTGGCGGCCGTGACCCGCTGCTCGGGATCCTCGAAGCCCTCTATCTGAGGCACGAGCACCCCGACGATCACCGCCAGGGTCGTCAGGGCCACCAGGGTCACGCCGACCTGCACGCTGCGCAGAAAGCGCCAGATCGCGTGCCGTTGCAGGAAGCAGAGCCAGCAGGCCGAGGCCAGGAAGGCGCAGAAGATCCAGTCCCGCGCCTGCATCCCGCCCACTCCGAAGCCGGCCAGCATCACCCCCACCGCCTGGCCGGCGACGACCAGGGCCAGGACCATTCCGCTCGCCGATGCGAATCCCCAGCGGAAGACTTTCACGCGCTCCTTCCGCGCGCCGTCCCCTGTTTGCTCGCGCTCGCCCATGGTCCTCCTCCGCACCTACCAGCGGCGCTCGAGGACGAATTCCCCCAGGCCTTCGAGAGAATCGCGGGCCGCAGAGGGGGCCAGTTCGGCCAGGCGCCCGAGAGCGGTGCAGGTCAACTCTCCGGCGCGGGCCGTCGCGTACTCCACCCCCGGCCCGAGGTCGCACACCGAGCGTAATTGTCCGGCACGGCTCGGGGGAGGGTCATCGTCTCGCGAGGTCTCCACCGGCAGGGTGTAGGCATCCCGGATGCTCGCCCGAACGCTCTCGGAGGCCTGAGCGTAGGTCCAGAGCACGGGCAAGGTGACCTTGCCGTCCTCCACATCATTCCCCACAGACTTGCCGACCAGTTCCGGGTCTCCGACGACATCAAGGCAGTCGTCGATGATCTGGAAGGCCAGGCCGATCTCGTGGCCGAAGGCACGCATGCGGGCTCCGCACTCCTCGTTGCCGCCCGGGTAGCACGCGCCCAGCTCGCAGGCCGCCGCGTAGAGCGTAGCGGTCTTGGCGCCGGCGATCGTCTCGTAGTCGCCCTGGTTCATCTCGAAGTCATAGCGCCTGGTGCTCTGATCTATCTCCCCGACGCAGATGCGGCGCGTGGCCTCGGACAGGATACGGCTGCACATGCGTGACGAGAGGTCCGTGGAGAGGGCGAAGGCCCGCGCATAGAGGAAATCCCCGAGCAACACGGCGACCTGGTTGTCCCAGCGCTCGTTGACGCACGCCACGCGCCGACGGACCGTGGCGCCGTCCAGCACGTCGTCGTGCACTAGGGTCGCCAGGTGGATCATCTCGACGATGCACGCCACCGCCGGGTGCTCGTCAGTGGAGTTCCCCGTCGCCTCGCCCGAGAGCAATGTCAAGGAGCCCCGCAGCTGCTTGCCCCGAAAGCGCCCGATGTGGCCGGTCATGTCGCGCACCGCGGGCGAGCCCTCGCAGATCTGCTGTATGAGGACATCGCGCATGCGCTCAAGGCCTTCGGCGATCGGCTCCTGCAGCAGGGAGAGGCGGACGTCGGAGGGAGTCACCGCGCGCCTCCTTCCCGCTGTTCGCGCTCGCGGGCGCATTCGCGCTCCCACTCCTCAGGCGTGTTGAGGTTCATCACCCGCTCGCTCCCAGCAGCGCCGTGCGCGGGCTCGCCAGCCGCAACGCTCCCCGAGCGTACTGCCCGCCCGTCCTCGAGCTCGAAGTCCAGAAAGGCGATGACGCGCCGGCGACCGGCGGCCAGGGCCGCGGTCATGGGTGCCAGACAGCGACGGTGGTAGACCGCGCAGACCGGCTCCGGGAGGTCACCCACGGCGGCGACGGCGAAGCAGCAGTCCAACTCCTCGCGGCGTGCGCGAGACAGCAGAGCCTCGAAGAGCTCGCTGTCGACGCGCGGCATATCGCAGGCCAGGACGCAGAACCACTCCGCGTCCACCTGCGCCAGGGCCGCGCGGATGCCGGCGGCGGGACCGACGTCGCCGGCGCGATCGAAGACGCGCGGCAGGTCCAGTTCGTCGTAGCGGTTTGTGGATCCAACGGCCAGGACCGTGCTCCCCACCACGGATTCGAGGCAGCCCACGGCGCGCTCGAGCATGGAGCGGCCGCCGATGGCGAGGATCGCCTTGTCGCGACCCATGCGCGAGCTCTCGCCTCCGCACAGCACGACACCGCAGACGTCCGCGAGCCCCTCGGCGTCGGCCTCACCGCGCGCGTTTCGGTCCGAGGGAGCGACGGCGATCACTCCCCCTCGCTCTTCCCCGAGTCCACATCGGACTCCTCAGGAGCCGACTCAGAATCCTCGGAGAGTTCACCCCTCTCGGCGCCTCCGAGCCCCTTCTTGAACTCGTTGACGCTTGAGCCCATGGCTCTCGCCAGGGCGGGGAGCTTTGCGGCTCCGAAAAGGAACACGAGCACGGCCGCGATGGGCCAGAGCTCTCCGATACCGGGTACGGCCAGGTGCAGCATGGTTTTCGCTGGCGCCCCGTTATCCCGCGGGGCATCGGTCCGTGGAGTCACCGCTCCGGCGGCAAGCCGGAGATCCCGCTCCTCACTGGCGTGACTACGAGGTCGATCGGCCAGATTCTAGTTCAACATCGGACGGAAAGCCCCCCGAACCCGCTCCGAACCAGGGCGGGATGGGCCAGCCCAGCTCCTTGCACAGGGCGGGGACCCGGCGCACCAGGCGCCTGTGGCGTCGCAGGGCGAGGGGCGGCGGGGCGCGATCGGGGCTGGCCAGGGTGCCCTCGGCCTTCGAGCCCAGGGCTGCCCCGGCGCCCACGCGCAGGCCGCAGGCCGCCAGGCGGGTCCGCACGCGGCTGGCGGCGCTGTAGGTGGACAGCCAGCTCCCCGGCTGCATGCGCCGCGCGATGGCGCGTAGGAACTCCGGCTCCCACAGGGCCCCGTCCACAGCCGGGGAGAAGGGGTCGAGGAACACGGCGTCGTAGGACTCCGAGCGCGCCGGGAGGGTCTCGCGCGCGTCCCCCAGGACCAGGGTCAAGCGCGCGCCCGGCCCCAGGGCCACCGGTTCGCCCGCCGCGGCCCGCGCGCGCTCGAGGGCCTCCACCACCACGGCCAGCCAGCGGCGGGCCTCGCCCGCCTCCTCCCCGATATCCGCGGGCGGCGGGTCGGCGACGAGCCGCCGGGCCGCGTCGAGGACGGTCGGGTCCGACTCGAGGGTCGTGACGTGGACGGGCCGCGCCCCGGGAACGCTCGCGATGCAGGCCGCCAGGGCCGCCAGGTTCATCCCCGGACCCGTGCCCACATCCAGCACGGCGAAGGGCCGCTCGCCAGCGCACGCCAGTCCTTCGGGCACGCGGCAGCCACAGACGTAGCGCTCGCGCGCCTCCCTCCAGGCTCCGACGCGCGAGTGACAGGCCTCGCCGTGGCCGGGATGGGCAAGAGTCGGCGTGCCGTCGCCAGTCTCCAGTACGCGCCAGTTCTCAGGGCTCATCGAGCGCGCCCGGCCTCAGGCCTGGGAGCAGGCCTGCAGCAGGCCCGCCTCGGCGAGGCGCGCCGCCATCAGCTCACCGATGCGCGCTGGGTTCTCGCTCACGGCCACACCCGCGGCCTCGAGCGCGGCGACCTTCTCGGCCGCCGTGCCCTTGCCCCCGGCGATGATCGCACCGGCGTGGCCCATGCGCTTGCCAGGCGGAGCGGTCTGGCCCGCGATGAAGCCCACGACGGGCTTCTTGACCTCGGAGCGGATGAACTCCGCCGCGGCCTCTTCCGCGCTGCCGCCGATCTCGCCGATCATGACGATAGCGTCGGTGTCCGGATCGTCCTGGAAGAGCCGCAAGGCGTCGACGAAGTCCGTGCCGTTGATGGGATCGCCGCCGATGCCGACGCAGGTCGATTGGCCGATCCCCAGGGACGAGAGCTGCCAGACAGCCTCGTAGGTCAGGGTCCCCGAGCGCGAGATGACGCCCACTCGGCCGGGGGCGTGGATGTAGCCCGGCATGATGCCGATCTTGCACTCGCCCGGCGTGATGACGCCCGGACAGTTCGGGCCGATCAGGCGCGAATCGCTGCCCTCGAGGCACTCGACGACGCGCACCATGTCGAGCACCGGGACGCCCTCGGTAATGGCCACCACGAGCTCCATTCCGGCCTCGACGGCCTCGATGATCGCGGCCGCGGCGAAGGGCGGCGGGACGTACAGCACGCTGGCGTCAGCGCCCGTCTCGGCGCGCGCCTCGGCCACCGTACCGAAGACCGGCAGGTCGAGATGGGTCGTGCCCGGCTTGCGCGGGTTGACGCCCCCGACCATGGTCGTTCCGTACTCGATGGCCTGCTGGCTGTGGAAGGTGCCGGCGTCGCCGGTGAAGCCCTGACAGACGACGCGCGTCTGGCGATTGACGAAGATGCTCATGAGCGGTCGTCCTCTCCCGCGTCGCTTGAGATGGCGGCGCAGGCCTTGCGAGCGGCGTCGTCGAGGTCGGTGGCCGTGATCATTTCCAGTCCCGACTCGTCGAGCAGGCGCCGGCCGAGCTCAACGTTGGTCCCCTCGAGGCGCACGATGAGCGGCACGTTGAGCTCAACCTCGCGGGCCGCGGCGATGACGCCCTCGGCGATCACGTCGCACTTCATGATGCCGCCGAAGATGTTGATCAGCACTGACGCGACCTTCTCATCGGAGAGCAGGATGCGAAAGGCGGCCGCCACGTTCTCCTCGCCCGCACCGCCGCCCACGTCGAGGAAGTTGGCGGGCTCTCCGCCGCAGAGCTTGATCACATCCATGGTGGACATGGCCAGCCCGGCGCCGTTCACCATGCAACCGATGTTGCCGTCGAGAGCGATGTAGGAGAGGTCAAAGCGGCCGGCCTCGACCTCCTTCTCATCCTCCTCGTGCAGGTCGCGCAGTTCCACCAGCTCGGGATGACGGAAGAGGCCGTTGTCGTCGAAGTTGATCTTGGCGTCGAGCGCCATGACCCGGCCCTCGGCGGTGGTGACCAGGGGGTTGATCTCCGCCAGGGAGCAGTCGAGCTCGCAGAACAGACGCGCCAGGCCCGTCAGGAACTCGCAGGCGCCGGCCAACTGCTCCTCGCCGATGCCGATGCCCCGCGCGAGGCGCTCGGCGTCCTCGTTTCCCAGACCCTCGTCGGGGGAGAAGGCCGCGCGCAAGATCTTCTCAGGTGCGCTCGCGGCCACCTGCTCGATCTCCATCCCGCCCTCGGAGGAGGCCATCATGACCGGCCGCCGCAGCTCGCGGTCGATGGCGATCCCGACGTAGTACTCCTTCTCGATCGACGAGCCGGCCTCGACCCAGAGGCGCCGCACTTCCTGACCTTCGGGGCCGGTCTGGTGGGTCACCAGCTGCCGCCCGAGCATCGCCTCGGCGGCCTCGCGCGCCTCCTCGGCGCTGCGCACCAGCTTCACTCCGCCGCCCTTGCCCCGTCCTCCGGCGTGGATCTGGGCCTTGACGACCGCCAGCTCCCCTCCCAGCGCCTCAAAGGCCTCCGCGGCGCCGTCGCAGGAGGTGGCGACGCGGCCCTCGGGGACCGCCAGCCCGTAGGCTCGAAACAGCTCCTTGGCCTGGAACTCGTGGATCTTCATGGACCGTGCAGGGGGGAAGGGTCGCTTGGAAACAGAGGCCGCAGAGTCTACTCCCCGCCGCCCGCCTCAACCAGGGTGCGGGGCTCCATGTGACCGACCGGCGCGGGTGGTCTAGGTGCGCCAGTGATCGATCGCGTGCGCATCTCCCATCTCCTGGCCACGGCCTTCGGAGCGGCCCTCGCCTTCCCCGCGGGCATCGTCGCCGGAGGGCGCGCGCCGACCGCGCCTCCCAGCGCCACCGCCCTCGCGCCCGCCCCACGAGCACGACCCGCCGAGGCTTCGGCTCGCCCGCGCTCGCCCGAGAGCCGGCCACCTCTCCTCGCCCCGTACCCCCGCGTCCCTCTCGGTTCCCTTTCCGCGAGCGCGATCGCCCCAGCGGCCTGGATCGATGACCTGCCACTCGACGACGAGCGGGTCGTCGCCCTGGGCACGCGGCTCCTGATTGCCCTCGGGCGAGGGGAGCAGGCCGCCTGGCTCCTGCTCGGCGGTCCTCCGCGCTCGAGTGAGCTGGACGTCGAGGTGGCGCTCGCCCTGGAGACGCAGGGCCGTCGAGACCTGGCGAAGAAGATCGCCGCCGACCGCTTCGCGAGCGACCCTCGAGCGGAAGAGTGCTTCGCCCTGCTCCTGCGCCTCGACGCACCAGGCGCCCTGCGGGCGGTCGAACTCTGGCAGACCCGCCTGCCCGCCGAATTCGCGAGCGACTATTCTCTGGCCGAGTTGCGGGCACAGGCTCTGTGTAGCCTGGGGCGGGCGCGGGAAGCGGCCGTAGATGCACGGCCCCTTGATGAGTTCGTCGAGTTTCGGGCCAGTGGATCCTTCCGGCGCACGCGCGCCGCAGATTGGGAGTGGGAGGCGGTCGCCGCCGCCTGGCCGGCGCGCACCGAGGACCTCCTACGACGCATGCTGGAAAACAGTGCGCGCCCCGACCCGGCGACCGTGATGCGCCTGGGAGAGCTGCTGAAGCGGGAGGGGCGCGTGGCCGAACTGGAGCAGCTCTTCGAATGCTGTCGGCCCCGGGCGGAGCGGGACGATGAGCTGGCCATGGCCCTGGCCAGACTGCTCCCGAGCCAGGGCTGGGAGCTGGTCATCGATGCCTGGAACGAGGCGCCGGAGGACGAGCAGCTGGCCCTGCCCCTGGCGCGCCACCTGCGCGAGCAGGGTCAGCCAGGACGGGCCGCCGCTGTCCTCGCTGGATTGATCGAGGCCCGCTGGGACGACGCCGAACTGGTGGCCGAGGCGGTCGCCCTGGACGCAGGCGCCCTGCTACCCCTGATCCGGCGCCGCGCGCGCGAGCTCGCCGCAGCGCTCCCCGCTGACTTTGAGGATGGCTCGCAGCTGGACGAGGCCCTCGGTGACCTGGGTGACCTCCACTGGCGTCTGGGCCGGCGCGGCCAGGCCCTCGACCTGTGGCGCCGCGCGCGTGCCCTCGACCCGGCCGACAGCGAGTGGTTCGAGAGCCTGAGACGCGCCGAGGTCGGACTCGATCCCCTGCATTGGTAGACTCGCCCCTCGGCGCCGCGCGCGCGGCCCGTTGTGATGTCGGACCACCAGAGCGCGGCGGAGATCGAGGTACTGCGCGCGGCCAGCGCGCGCCAGGCGAAGGAGGGAGCGCTGGTGCTCTCCGCCGTCGGCATCCCCCATCGCCTGCGCCGCGACGCGGCCTCCAGCTCGATCTTCGTGGTGCCAGCCGACGCCGAGCGAGCGTTCGAGCAACTGGCTCGCTACCAGCGCGAGAACAGCGCCTGGCCGCCGGCGCGCCTGACCTTCGAGAGCGCGCCCGGCTGGATGCTGAGCGGCACGCTCTACGTGATCTCGATCGCGGGCTTCCATCGTCTGGCCCTCGAGCGCGCCTTCGGCCTCGACTGGTTCGCCGCCGGTCGCATGGACGCCGCCGCCGTGCGCGCCGGCGAGTGGTGGCGCACGGCGACCGCCCTCACCCTCCACGGCTCCCTCCCCCATCTCGCCAGCAACGCGATCTTCGGGGTGCTCTTCGGTTGCCTTCTGGCCCAGGTGCTCGGCCCGGGGCCGGCCTGGGCGTGCGTGCTCCTGGCGGGGATCGGAGGGAACTTCATCAACGCCCTGGTCCAGCCCGAGCACCTCGCCGTCGGAGCCTCGACGGCGGTCTTCGGCGCTCTCGGCGCCCTGGCGGCCGCCCAGTCTCGTCAGCGCTCGCAACTCGGCGCTGGCGCGCTGGCGCGCTGGGCGCCTCTGGTAGTGGCAGCGGTCCTCCTGGGCTGGAACGGCATGGGCAGCGCTCGCCTGGAACCCCTCGTCGGGGTCGTGCGCGACCCTACCGACATGACCGATGTGGGAGCCCACATCGCCGGCTTCCTGGTCGGCATCGTCCTCGGCGCGCTCCTGTCCGCCTGGCACGCACGCCCGCGCGGCATCCCGACCGCGGCGCGGCGCGCGATGGCGGTGGCCCTGGCAGCGATCCTCGCCGGCTCATGGCTGGCCGCTGCGACCTGGGGCGCCTGAGTCAGCGATCGCGCTCGCGCAGCATCGTGCGCAGGCTCGCCACCGCACTTTCGTAGAGGGGATCGTCGGGGTCGAGTGCCCGCGCGCGCTCAAAGGCCTCGAGGGCACGCTCGTAGCGCTCGAGACGCGAGAAGGCCACGCCCAGATTGTGCCAGGCCTCGGGGAACTCCGGGTCCTCGCTCACCGCGCTCTGGCCGGCCTCGACGGCGCGCTCGAAGTCCCCATCGCGGAGCGCCTCGATGGCGCGCGCGAAGAAGCCGCGAGCGGCCGCGCCGGAGAGGTTGACGCGCTCGCGAGCGACGCTGCCGCCAAATAGGACCAGCAGGGTCAGGAAGACCGTCGCCGCGCGCGGGAGGGAGAGGCGATCGGCGACCACGGACAGGCCGAGCAACCCGCCGACCAGGGCCCCCACTCCGTGGGCCAGGTTGGCCACCGCCAGCACCCCTGCCCATGTCAGGCCGATGCAGAGGAAGAACCAGACCACGAACAGCCGCGCCAGGTTGCCATCGAGGGCACCGGCGAAGCGCGGGTCCCGGCGCTCGAGGATCCATAGCATCCCGAACAGGCCGTAGCACACGCCAGAGAGTCCGATACCACCCTGGAGGAGAGCGTACTCGGCGCCGATCGGCACGGCGGCCAGGAGGGCGAAGATCCCGAGGGTGGGGAGCGAGCCGAAGATCGCCTCCACGCGCCGACCGAGGATCCAGGTCCAGGCCACGTTGAAGGCCAGGTGCAACCAGCCGCCGTGGGGCAGGACCGTCGTGAACATGCGCCACGGTTCCCCCAGAAAGTCCTGGTCGCCGGCCAGGATCAGGTGGTCGAGTGAGGTTCCGAGAGCTCCGGCCACGTTCAGGACTACGGCAGCCAGCACCGTGCCGCCGCTCACCGGATGGGCGGCGAGGTCGTCGAGCAGAGCGAAGGCTCCGCGCTCGCGCGCTCCGCCGTCAGCCATGGTTCAGGGGCGCGCGAGAACGCGCGCAAGCGGCCCGGGCCGCAGGCCCCGCCTAGAAGCTCCCGTGCCGGGCGCGCTGGCGCTTGTTGACCTTGCGGCCGCCGACAGTTTTCTGGCGTGTCCGGAAGCCCGTCTTCTTCTTGCGCTTGCTCGCGCTGTTCCGCGTCTTGATCTTCACGTCTCTATGTCTTCCTGCTGGACCCTTCCCGGATCGCTTGGAGGCGCCAGGCGAGCCCGAAAGTGTAACGCTCGCGGGTAGCCCGCGCCAAGGATCACGGACAGAGTACTCCGCGGTCCCCCTCTTGCCTCCGCGCCGGTAGCATCAGGGTCGTGGACCCGACCCCGATCCCGATCCTCGCGGCGGCCCTGTGCGCGCCGGCCGCGACCGGACTCCCGGCGCCGGCGCCCCAGGAGAGCGCGACCGAGGCCGCCCCCCAGACCGCCGGCGAGCCCACCTGGCTCACGGCCCTGACCTGGTTGCAGGGCGAGCGGGATCGCCTGGCCGATGACCTGGAGACCGCCCACACCCTGCTGCTCGAGCGCGCCCGAGACGCGCACCCCCAGCTGGTCGAGCGCCTCGAGCCCACGCCCCCCCGTCCCACGCCGACCGGCTACGGGGTCCTGCCCAGGCTGGCCGAAAACGACCCCCTGGCCACGGCCCGGCCGCGGGAACGCAGCTACTCCCTGAAGCAGATCAGCACGGGCTTCGTTAGCGAGATGCGCGACGCGGCCATGCTGGCGAGGCGCGCCGTCGACGCGGACGAGGCGAACCTGGAAGCGCAGGTGATCGAGTTCGAGCGCCTGCGCAAGCGGCTGCGCGATCTGGAGGGGCACATGAGCTACCACGAGTGGTGGCAACAGGCGGTGGTCAAAGATGCGCTGTACTTTGCCGAACGCAACGAGGTTGTGGCATCCACGCGCGAATGGAGGCGACTGGTCGAGGCGGGAGAGGACGGCGAGCGGGCGCGGCGCCTGGAGCGCGAGATCCTCGAGCAGGTCGCCCCCTTCCTGGAGACGAGCGGGCTCTCGATCGAGACCGGCCCCGATGGCGCCCGTGCCCTGGCGGTCGAGGTGCACACGGACATCACCGACGAGGCCTTCCTCGCGGCCCTGACCTCGGGCATCGACGCGGCCTGGAACGACGCGCCGGCCATGCGCGCGGCGCGTCTGCGGGTGGAGCTGACCCTCGTGCACCACGCGGGCGCGGACCTCTACCCCGAGGGCATTCCAGCCCACGCCGAGACGATCGACATCGACGAGCACCTGGCGCGCTTCCCAGCGAACACCCTGGTGATCACTACCGGCGCGGCCAGCACCCACGCGCGGGTCGGCCGCCACGTGCTGCTCGGCCCGGGCAAGGTCACGCCCCGCACCCTGGCCCACGAGTTCGGGCACCTGCTCGGCTTCTCGGACGCCTACCTGCGCGGTTTCGACGGCCGGCCCGACGACCGCTTCGGGGTCGTGCTGGTGGAGTGGTCCGGCCTGCTCGACGACCTGATGGGCGACTCGCGCGGCGGACTCGTCAGCGAGGGCATGACCGAGCGCTTGCTGGAGGCCTATGGAGCTCTCTGAGGCCACCGCCACGCCTCGCCCCGAACGCGCCTGGCACGTCGCCCTGCTGCTCTTCCTACCAATCCTGGTGTACGCCAATTCCCTGCACGGCGCCTACCACCTCGACGACATCTACCGCGTGCGGGACAACCCGGAGGTCGAGCAGGTCTGGCCTCCCTGGCGACACTTCACCGACCCCGGCACGAGCGCGACCCTGCCCCACCTGGTCCAGTACCGGCCGCTTCTGCCGCTCTCGCTCTCCCTCAACCGCGCAGCCTCCGATGCTCTGGGCCTCGATCCCCTGGTCGGTTTCCATCTGGGCAACCTGCTGATCCACCTGATCGGCGTGTTGCTGCTCTACGCCCTGTTCGCCGAGTTGACCGGACACTGGAGCGGCGCGCGGCACACGCCACGCTCCGCTGGCCGCCTGGCCCTCGCGGGGGCGCTGCT
>PVBE010991274.1_pt1 | contig 41348 bp, 39 predicted proteins | sample 1631181 | NCBI WGS metagenome assembly PVBE01 (sample SAMN08397723, study PRJNA350692) | Marine metagenome, whole genome shotgun sequencing project. | isolation source: water | place: Pacific Ocean | collected 2012-04 | reverse complement strand
TGGATCGAGTACAAGCGCGAAGAGGAATGCGATCCCGTTCGGTTGCGACCGCATCCCCACGAATTCGAACTCTATTTCGATATCTAGACAGACCGAGTCCCCCCGGCTCCCATCCCCCGTCTCAGCGAGATGTCGCGGGATCGGAGCCGCCGGCGACCGTCCACCCAAGCAAGAACAACAAGATCAAGATGAAAGGGCCCCGGTTCGCATGAATCGGGGCCCTTTTGGGTTCGGCTCTGCGCCCCGCGTGGTGGAGGCCCCGGAGTGGGCGCAGCGGCGCGATCGGCCCTTCGCAGAAGACCGACGGGGCCGACGGGATTCGCCTGGGGGTGGCTACGAGACCGGTTGCTTCCAGGCCCGGCGCCGCAGCTTCCGACTCGGCGCCGGCAGTGCTCCGGATTACTTGAGTCCGTAGACCTCTTCGATCGAGTAGAGGCCCGCAGATCGGCCGATCAGCCATGCGGCCGCCCGCACCGCGCCCTGGGCAAAGTGGTCCCGGGTCGCCGAGCGGTGGCAGAGTTCGACTCTCTCTCCGGCACCGACGAAATAGAGACTGTGTTCGCCCGGATTGTCTCCCCCGCGCAGGGTCTGGATCCCGATGGCATTTTCCGGGCGCGCTCCGATCTCCCCGGCCCTCGAGACCACGAGGCGCTGCGAGAGGGCTTCTCCCTGGCCCTGGGCCACCGCCTCGGCGAGGAAGAGCGCCGTGCCGCTGGGCGCGTCTCGCTTGGCGGAATGGTGGATCTCGAAGATTTCGGCGTCGAAACCCGCGCCGAGTTTGCGTGCGGCCTCGCGGGCCAACCAGCCCAATACGTTGACCGCCAGGGAGAAGTTGGGGGCGTGGATGACCCCGATTCCCCGGGCGAATTGCGCGATCTCGGCACTCTCGGCCGGGGAGAATCCGGTCGTGCCCGTCACATAGGGCACGCCGGCATCGGCGGCCGCAGCCAGTGAAGCGAGGGTCGCCGAGGGGGTGGTGAAGTCGATGGCGACATCCACCCCGGCGAAGGCGGCCTTCGGATTCGATTCGAGCACCACCCCCGGCGCGATTTCCATCCCGAGTTGCGGATGCCCCGGGGCTTCCAGGGCCGCGGCGAGTTCGAGGTCCGGATGGGCTTCGGTCCAATGGCGAATCCGCTCTCCCATTCTGCCCGCCGCTCCCACGACAGCGACCCGGCTCATTGCAGTACGCCCCCCTCCTTGAGGGCGATCTGGAGCCGTTCGCGATTGGCCTCGCCGATGGGCGTGAGGGGCAGGCGGATCTCCTCGCCGATGTAGCCCATCATCGCCAGGGCGGCCTTCACGGGAATCGGATTCGTCTCGCAGAAGAGTACATCGAAGAGGGGCAGCAATTGCTGGTGGATCTCGAGGGAGCGCGCCGGGTCGCCCTCCCGCCAGGCCTGGAGTAGTGCGAGCATGGACTCGGGGACCACATTCGAGGTCGTGGAGATGCAGCCATCCCCACCGACGGCCAGCAGTGGCAGCAGCAAGGCATCGTCCCCCGAGACCACGCAAAAATCCTCGGGACAACGGCTGATCACGTGGGCGATCTGGTCGATGTTCCCACAGGCCTCCTTGACGCCCACGACGAATTCGAGTTCGGCCAGGCGCCCGAGGGTCTCGGGTTCTACGTTGGACGCCGTTCGCCCCGGGATGTTGTAGACCAGGATTGGAAAGGCGGCCTCGCGCGCCACGGTTTGGTAGTGGGCGTAGATCCCCTCCTGGGTGGGCTTGTTGTAATAGGGCGAGAGCAGCAGCGCTCCGTCCGCGCCCGCCTCCTTGGCGTGCAGGGTCAACTCCACGGCCTCGCGGGTCGAATTCGAACCCGTTCCCGCGATCACTTTCAGGCGCCCCGCCGAGGCCTCCACGACCACGTCCACCACGTGGCGATGTTCTTCATGGGAGAGAGTCGCGGATTCTCCCGTCGAGCCGCAGGGGACGACACCGTCGATTCCCGCGCGAATCTGCCGTTCCACCAGGGCGCCGAGTGCTTCATCGTCGACGCCCCCATCGCGAAAGGGCGTCACCAATGCGGTGATAATTCCCTCGAACATCCTATTCCTCCAACTCTTCGCTCTCGCCGAGGGGGATCCTGCCGGCAAAGACCTCGCTCGCGGGACCGGTCATGAAGACGTGGGCAGCGTCATCCGCCCATTCGATGCTGAGCTCTCCGCCCCGCAATTCGATCAGGGTCTGCCGCTCGATCACCCCCCGCAGCATACAACTCACGGCCACCGCGCAGGCCCCACTTCCACAGGCCAGGGTTTCGCCGGTGCCGCGCTCCCAGGTTCGTTGACGAATTCGAGCCGGGGAGAGCAATTGGATGAACTCCACGTTGACGCGGTTCGGGAAGGCGGGATGGGTTTCGAGATAAGCTCCCAACTCCGCGACCGGCGCCGTCTCGACGTCCGTCACTTCGAGGATGGCATGGGGGTTGCCCATCGATACGGCTGAGAGCAGGATGCGCCCGCTGCCATCCGGGGACAATTCCGCTGGAACTTCGAGCGGGACCTCCAGAACCGGTCCCTCGGCGCTCCCGAGGGTGGTTGGAATCTTCGCCGGCGCCAGGATTGGCCGCGCCATATCGACCCGCACGCGATCGTCGCCGACCCAACGCGGGCGCACGACGCCGGAGAGGGTTTCCACCCCGATCTCCGAGGCCGTCGTATGCTGCCGATCCCGCAGGAATTTATAGAAGGCTCGGATTCCGTTGGCGCACATCTCGACCTGGGAGCCGTCGGCGTTGAAGATCTCCATCCTGAAATCCGCGGCATCCGATTCCCGCACCACCAGCAACTGATCGAAACCGATCCCGAGATGCCGATCCGCGATGCGGCGGGCGAAGGCGGGAAGATCCCGGGGCAGACGCTCGCGAATGCCGTCGAGGACGACGAAATCGTTGCCCGCACCGTGCATTTTCGTGAAGCCGAGGCTTCGTGTCTTCTGATCCATTGCCGGACTCGCTTTTCGCCGCTGGCTTTCGATCCTCGTCGCCCGAGATCGGCGCGGGGCGGGAGGGCCGGCCTTTATAGCAGCCCCTCGCCATCCAGTCGCTCGCGGACCTCTCCCAATTCACTCCGGGCCCTCTCCAGGGCGGATTCCACGCTGGCCCGGGCGGTTCCACCGACCAGGTTTCGCTGTTCGAAGCTGCGCTCGATATCCAGGAGTTCCCCGGCTCCGGAGGGGAAGGCCGGATGGAATTGCCGCAATTCCCGCGCCGAAAGGCCCCCCAGGTCATGTCCTCCCTCCACGCAATGGGCCACGATTCGGCCCACCGCCTCGTGGGCTTCCCGGAAGGCGACGCCCTCTCGCACCAGGACTTCGGCCAGATCGGTGGCGAGCAGCATCGGATCCCCGGCGGCCTCGGCCATCACCTCCACCCGGACCTCGAGGGTGGCCAGGCTTCCCGCCATCACCTCGAGGCAATCGCCCAGGGTCCGCATGGAGTCGAAGAGGGGTTCCTTGTCTTCCTGCATATCGCGGTTGTAGCTGAGGGGCAGGCCCTTCAGGGTCGTGAGGAGTGAGACGAGATTTCCGACCGCCCGGCCGCTCTTGCCCCGAACGAGTTCGGGCACGTCGGGATTCTTTTTCTGGGGCATCAGGCTGGAGCCGGTCGAGTAGGCATCGGCGAGTTCGATGAAGCCGAATTCACTGCTCGACCAGATTACGAGTTCCTCGGCCAGCCGGGAGAGCCCCACCATGCAGATGGCGGCCGCGGCCATCACCTCGAGGGCGCCATCCCGGGCGGATACGCTGTCCATGCTGTTGCGCGAGGGTGCGGAGAAGCCCAGGGCGGCTGCGGTCTGGTGGCGGTCCAGGGGCAGGGTCGAACCCGCGATCGCCCCGCTGCCCAGGGGGCAGGCATCGAGGCGTCTGCGGGCATCCGAGAAGCGGCCGGAGTCGCGTCCCAACAACTCGACGAAAGCGAGCCAGTGGTGGGCGAGGCGCACGGGTTGGGCCCGCTGCAAGTGGGTGTAGCCCGGGAGCACCGTATCGAGATGTTGATTCGCGCGCTCGACGAGAACCTGCCGCAACTCAAGAATCCCTCTTTCTGCCGCCCCGCAGGCATCCCGGAGATAGAGCGCCAGATCCGTGGCGACCTGATCGTTGCGCGATCGGCCCGTGTGCAGGCGTCCCGCGACGGATCCGATGCGCTCCTGGAGGCCCGCCTCGATGTTCATATGGATGTCCTCGAGGGCCGGATCGAAGATAAAATCCCCCGCCTCGATTTCGGCCGAGATCTTTTCGAGACCCGAAACGAGATTCTCGACCTCCTCGGCGGGGACAATTCCGGTGCTGCCGAGCATTCTCGCATGGGCGATCGAGCCCCGGATGTCGTAGCGGGCCAGGGCCCGGTCGAAATGCACCGAGGCGCTGAAGCGCTCCACGCTCGCATCGGTTTTTTCACTGAAGCGTCCGCCCCACAGTTTTCCGCTGCCCGGACTCGCCTTCTTTCTCTTTTCGCTCATGCTCGGTAACTTCGCCGTTTCGCGTGCAATCGACAAGCACCGGGGCCGACATTGTCCGGGCGGGCTAGATTCAGGGAACGGAATCCGGGCCCGGCGGGGTCGAACCCCCTAGATCGCCCGAACCGCTGCTCAGCTCCTTTCCCCCCTTGACTCAGCCCCGAAACCCCTATTACCCCCCCTACTACCCCCCTATCCGATCCGGGCAAGAGAATCCGATCCGGGCAAGAGAATCCGATCCGGGGAAGAGAATTTGGCGGGCCGCAAGCGCAGGAAACCGACAGCCGGTACCCCGGTCCCGAGAGGGCGGGCCGCGACTTCTCCCTCGCGCCGCAATCCCCGCTCCCGTGGGCCCGCCTCCGGGCTCCGCCGGGGGCTGCGCTGGATCGCCGGGGGGCTGGTGGTCGGCGGGTTCCTGGCCGGGATTCACTTCTCCGCCTGGGTCCTGGAAGCGGATCGGATCGTTTCGGAGAAATTCGAGGGTCGGCGTTTCAGTGTCCCCTCCCGGGTCTACTCCGCACCGCTGATCGTCTATCCGGGGATGAATTGGCAGCGCGGCGATCTGGCGGGCTGGCTGCTGCGTCTCGGGTACCGGGAGCAGCCCGAAGGAGGTCATCTGGAGCCGGGTCGCTACGAGTGGCTGCCCGGGGAACTCAGGGTTCACCTGCGCTCCTTCGAGCATCCCCTGCGCCCGGAGCCGGCGCGGCAACTGGTCTTCCAACTCTCGCTGGGCCGGATCGAGCGCATCCTGGAGCCCGAGGGGTCGGGAGAGGTCGGCGTCGTCGTCCTGGAGCCCGAGCCCGTCAGCGCCTTCCTGGGCGAGGATCGCGAGCAGCGGGATCTGGTCGATCTCGACGAGTTGCCCGCCCACCTGCTCGACGCCGTCTACGCGGTAGAGGATAAGCGCTTCGAGCAACACCATGGAATCGATTTGAGGCGGGTGGCCGGCGCCCTGGTCGCCAACCTGCGGGCCGGGCAGATCGAACAGGGGGCCAGCACCCTGACCCAGCAATTTGTGAAGAATTTCTTCCTGACCCCAGAGCGAACCTTCGAGCGCAAATTGCGCGAGGCCGTGATGGCCCTGATCGTCGAGGCCCGCTACACGAAGAAGGAAATCCTCGAGGCCTACCTGAACGAGATCTATCTGGGCCAGCGGCTCTCGACCCAGGTGCACGGGGTGGGGGAAGCCGCCCGCCTCTATTTCGGGAAATCGGCAGCGGATTTGAGTCTCTCGGAATCGGCCCTGATCGCGGCCATCATCCAATCGCCCAACCGCATCTCGCCGCGCAGTCGACCCGATGCGGCCGCTGCTCGGCGCAATTTGGTCCTGAGGTTGATGTTCGAGCAAGGGCGGATCAGCGAGGAGAGGCTTGAACTTGCGCTCGCGGAACCCCTGCGGGTAGCCGGCGTGAGCCGGGATACCGGCCAGGTGCGTTATTTTCTCGACGCACTGAGTCGTCAACTGCCCGACGTCTATGGTGCCGATGTCCTGCGCTCCGAGGGCCTGCGAATCTATTCGACCCTGAATCCTCGCATGCAGCGGGTGGCCGCGCGGGTCCTGCGCTCGGGCCTCGAGGAGATCGAGACCCAGACGGGCGGTGGAAAGTCCAAGGGGCAACCCCTGCAGGGTTGCCTGATCGCCCTGCGACCCCAGACCGGTGAGGTGCTGGCCCTCGTCGGCGGGCGTGATTACGGACTCTCCCAGTGGAATCGCTGCACCCAGGCCAGGCGCCAGGTCGGCAGCGTCTTCAAGCCCTTCGTTTACCTGGCGGCTCTCGATCCGGCGAGCGGGCCCGTGATTACCCTGGCCGACAAGATCGAGAACAGTCCCCTGGAGATTCCCACGCCCGACTCCGACGAGCCGTGGCGGCCGCTGAATTACGATAAGAAATTCGGCGAGCCGGTTTCGGTGAGGGAGGCCTTCGAGCGCTCTCTCAACGTGCCCGCCGCCCGACTCGGAGAGCGTGTGGGTGCGGTGCGCGTGGCCGCCACAGCGCACTCCCTCGGGATCACCAGCCCCCTGCCCCTGGTTCCCAGCCTGGCCCTGGGCACGGCCGAAGTCACCCCTCTCGAGATCGCGCGGGCTTTTGCGACCCTGGCCAACGGGGGGCGGCGCCCGACACCTCGCACCTTCGTGGACGTGGTGGACTCGCGCGGGGTCGCCCACGAGAACCGCGCCCTACAGGGATCCGTGCCCGCATTCGATGCGTCGCTCTCCTACCTGGGGGTTTCGCTGCTGGAGGGCGTCATCGATCGCGGCACTGCGTCGGGGGTCAGAAGGCGCGGCCTTCGGGGCCCCCTCGCGGGCAAGACCGGTACGACCGATGACGAGAGCGATCTCTGGTTCGTCGGATTCACTCCCGAATTGGTCGCATTGGTCTGGGTCGGTTTCGATCAGCCGAGGCCCGTCGGGCTGCCGAGCAGCCGAGGCGCATTGCCGATCTGGACCGAATTCATGGCCGAAGTGCTGGGGGATCGGGTAAGGGGCCGCTTTGCGCGCCCCCCCGGCGTGTTGAAAGTGGCCTTTGATCCGCTTACGGGAGCGCGGGCCCTCGCCGGCTGCCCCCGTAGCTCGGAAGACTTCTTCGTCTCCGGCACCGTTCCCGAACGCACCTGCCCCGAGCGGCCCATCGAGACTCCCGAGGCGGAAAAGGAGCCCCCGAATTTCTTTCGTCGCACGTTTCGGCGCTTCTTCGGTCGCTGATGGGGATGTGGGATTCACGGGATTACGGGATGGAAGGGCCTGATTCCGGTACCTTCGGTTTTCAGTTGCCGCCCGCAGAATCCCCGAGCTCAACCCGCTGAGAGGGCAAGAGATGTTCGGTCCCAGAAGTTTGGTCGCCAGCGGGTTCATACACCTGGACGCGCATGCGATTCGGCTCTCCTCATCGGGGAGCCCGGGCGGGTGGTGGTCGGTGCTGCCCGGGATCGCGATGCTGACAAGCCTGATGCTTCTGGCTTGTGCGACCCCCCCGACGGCCCCCGTCCCGGCTCAGGGTGTGGAGCCCCTACGACTCTCCCAAGTCTCGCGCCAGGGGGATGCGACTCGCCTGGCCTCCTTCGAACTCGTCATCCAGGGACTCGATGCCGATATTGCGGGGGAACCCCGGCGCGCCCAGGGAAGTTACGAGCGTGCAGTCCAGGTCGATCCCACCAACCCCTACGCGTTTCTCGCCCTGGCCCGTTATCATCTGGATGCCGGCGATTCTACCCAGGCGATCTTTCTGGTCGACCAGGCCGCCGCTCTTTTCGAGTCCGAGGGCTTGCACAGTCCCGCATTGGGAATTCACCTCATCGGTTTGCGGGGCGGCGGCTTGCGGGCAACCGGTCTCGAATCCGATGGGGTGCTTTATCTCAAACGAGCGGAGGCACTCGCCCCCGGAGTTTGGGGGGACGGTTTTCTCAGCGCCGAAGAACTGAAGTAGCAGCGGGGCCCGCCGCCAAGCTCCCAGGCGAAAACTTTTCCTCTCTCGGGCGAGGTTCTGGCAGCGAAGTCTTCGTTCCGGTCGCGGAGCAGTACGAGCCGAGCCCGTGAGCGGCGTGGATTCCGGGGGGGCCGACATCCGGCTCTTGAACCCCCAGGGACCCCTTCCGATGGGCCCGGGGAGGTGCAAGCTGCCGTGAGATTTGCAGGGGGTTGGAGCGCGGCCGAGTATCGAGTCGAGCGACTCATCCCGCGGCCGCAGGCTCGTGGTTGCGGTGCCGTGACGAAGCCTCGAAAGATCCGAATAGTGCCCAATTTTATTTTCGTCCACAGAAAAAAACTGGAATCGCGGTGGCCAAAAAAATTCGCAATGGCGACGCGAGGCTGCGATAGGAAGTAGCTACACACAACTATGGTCATGCGGAAGATCTTGGACTTCGTGGGCGCCGGGGAGATTGACACGTTTCCATCGGTTGGGGTAAGAGTTAGATCCTCCCCTGGGCTAAGCGGATCAACGAGATGACCCGCGGCCCGCACTCGGTGCGGTCTTGCAATACACACTCGAAAATTCGCGATGGCTACCAGTCCCCTCGGCCGGATTCCTCCAGGGGGGACCCGCTCCTTTCCAGAGTTGGGGAGAAATGCGGATCGCATCGCATGGGGCTTCTGGGGGGATTTCCCAATCCCGATCGAGTGCGGCCCGAGTTGGATCTCGCGCTGCGCTTCGCATGGCGTTGGCCCGTCGGGAGCCGGGCGCGACTCCTGGGGATCGGGCGTGGCATGAGTATCGGCGGCAGTCATTCGAAGTTGCGCGCATGAACACGGGGGGCGGGATAGGAGAAGCGAGCTGAGATAGATCGGGTGCGAAGCTGGAACAGGCGAGAGGCTTGGAAGCAATGTTGGGGACGACCCATGAAGATGACCGAGTAGAATTACGGATGAGAAGGCGGCCATGAGCGCTAAACCCAAGAGCGACTACTCGATTCAGACCGTCAGCAACGCTTTGAGAATGCTCGAGTCATTCCGTGGAGAGGATGAACTCGGGGTAAGCGAACTGGCGCGCGGACTTCAACTGCATAAGAACAACGCCTTCAGGCTCCTCGCCACGCTGGAGGAGCACGGATATATCGAACAGAGTACCGACAACGATCGTTATCGGTTGGGGACGCGTTGTCTGGAACTCGGTCAGGTCTACATCGGCAGCCAGTCACTCCTTCAGAGGGCCCGCCCGGTGCTGCGGGAATTGGTCCTGAAGGTGGGAGAGACGGCCCATCTCGCGGTGCTCCGGGACCATGAGGTCGTTCACCTCGATGGCGTCCAGCCCGATCAGATGTTGCTGACCGCCCTGAGAGTCGGGGAAAGGCTGCCGGTTCACTGTACCGCCCTCGGGAAGGTGCTCGTGGGTTGTGCGAGCGACTTCGTAGCCGATGGCTTCGCGAAGAGCGTGGCTTCCGGCTCGCGTTTTATTTCCCGTACCGATCGGACCATCGTCGAGATGGACAAGCTTTTCGACGAGTTGCGACGAGTCGCGGACCAGCGCTTTGCGCTGGATCTCGAGGAATGCGAGTCGGGAATGTCCTGCGGGGCGGCTCCGGTCTACGATCGATCGGGGTCGCTGGTGGCCGCGATCTCGATCTCTGGACCCGTTTCGAGACTCTCCGAAGAATTGCTGCGCTCCGAAATCGGGAGGCGAATTTCCTCCTCCGCCGAGCAGCTCTCCCTGGAGCTCGGATATTCACCCGAATAGGGGGGGGGCCTCCGCTCCCCCGGGCCTGCCAATGCTGCCCGGGCCTGCCAATGCTGCCAGGGGCTGCCAGGGCCGGCGGGAATTCCGAGCCCGAACCGGCCGCGATCGGCCGCCCGAGGAATCGGCCCCACCTCGCCTGCGGACCGCCCCTGGCTCGACTAAGCTGCGAAGCCACCCCATCCCCAGGGTTCAGCATGGGATAGCGGAGTCTTGAGATGGAATTTGGCCTGGACGACGAATTGGTTGCCCTGCAGGATACGGCGAGACGTTTTTCGGAAGAGGAACTGATGCCGATCGCGGCGGAATACGATCGCAGCGGAGAATTCCCGAGATTCGTCATCGAGAAGGCCTGGGAGTTGGGTCTCGTCAGCACGAACATCCCAGCGCAATACGGAGGTCTGGGTCTTTCCGTGCTGGCTTCCTGCATCGTGGTGGAGGAAATGGCCCGGGGCTGTGCGGGCATTACCACCTCCATCATGTGCAATGATCTGGGCCTCTCGCCGATCCTCGTGGGGGGCAGCGACGAACAGAAGAAGTTATGGCTCGGACTCCTGGCCGAGGAATTCAAGCTGATCGCCTTCTGCCTCTCCGAGCCCGGCGCCGGCTCGGACGTCGCGGGTCTGCAATTGCATGCCAAGAAGGATGGGGATGGCTACGTGCTGGAGGGCACCAAGTCCTGGATCACCAATGGGGGTGAGGCGGATTTCTACACTGTTTTTGCCACCCTCGACCGATCCAGTCGTCACGAGGGCCTCTGCGCCTTCGTGGTTCCCCGGGATGCTCCGGGTCTGGAGCCCGGGAAGAAAGAGGATAAGCTGGGTCAGCGCGCCAGCGATACGCGGGTCGTGCATTTCGATGGTGTTCGGGTTCCCCTGAGCCAGCGCCTGGGCGAGGAGGGGCAGGGATTTCGGATCGCCATGGCGACCCTGGACCGGACTCGACCCATGATCGGAGCCCTGGCGGTGGGGATTGCCCGCCGCGCGCTCGATGAGTGCCTCGCCTACTCGCGAGAGCGCGAGGCCTTCGGGTCTGCGATTGCGGAATTCCAGGCCGTCCAATTCATGCTGGCCGATATCGCGAAGGATATCGAGGCCGGCCGGCTCCTGACCCATCAATCCGCCTGGCTGGTCGATCGTGGCATGCGCGCCTCTAGGCAGTCCGCGATGGCCAAATGCTTCACGACCGATGCCGCCATGAAGGCCACGGTGGACGCCGTCCAGATTTTCGGGGGCAATGGATATACGAAGGAATATCCCGTTGAGAAGCTGATGCGTGACGCCAAGCTGATGCAGATCTACGAGGGAACCAATCAGATCCAGAGAATGGTCATCGCCAGGGAGCTGCTCGGGGGTTGAAGTCGAAACAGGGAATGCCCCCGGGCCCTCGAACAAGACGATCGGGGATTTGGTACAGTCAGTCCAAATGAATTCGAGCGAATGCCCTGAGTCGCTTTGCAACTGGCCGGGTGGGGTCACCTCACCGTCGAGCACCTAAGGATCTCCCAGTGAGTTTGAAGGAAAAGGCTCTCGCCTACCACAGCGAGGGAAGGCCGGGGAAGATCAAGGTCACTCCCAGCAAGCCAACGGTCACCGCCGAAGACCTGTCCCTCGCCTACTCGCCCGGAGTAGCGGCTCCCTGCCTGGAGATCGATAGGAATCCCGAAGAGGTCTACCGCTACACGGCGAAGAGCAACCTGGTCGCCGTCATCAGCAATGGGACGGCGGTACTGGGACTCGGGAATATCGGGGCGCTGGCGGGCAAACCCGTGATGGAGGGCAAGGGGGTTCTCTTCAAGCGCTTCGCCGATATAGACGTCTTCGACATCGAGATCGATAGCGCCGATCCCCAGGACGTAATCCGAACCTGCCAGTTGATCGCCCCGACCTTCGGCGGGATCAATCTCGAGGATATTCGGGCGCCCGAGTGCTTCTTGATCGAGGAAACGCTGAAGGAGACCCTGGACATCCCCGTCTTCCACGACGACCAGCACGGCACGGCGATCATCTCCGCGGCCGCGTTGCTGAATGCCCTGGAGATCACGGGCAAGAAGATCGAGTCGGTACGCGTCGTCGTTTCGGGAGCGGGAGCGGCATCGATCGCCTGTATGAAGCTCTACAAGGACCTCGGGGTCAGCGCCGCCAATATCGTGATGACCGATAGCCGAGGCGTGATCTACAAGGGTCGCTCCGAAGGCCTGAACCCCTACAAGGAAGAGTTCGCCGTCGATACCCCCATGCGTAGCCTGGCCGATGCGATCGACGGAGCCGATGTCTTCGTCGGCTTGTCGATGGCCGGCCTGGTCACCAAGGAGATGGTGGAGTCGATGGCCCCCGATCCGATCATCTTCGCGATGGCCAACCCGGATCCGGAGATCTCCCCACCCGACGTCTACGAGGTGCGCAGCGATGCCATCATGGCGACGGGGCGCTCGGATTATCCCAATCAGGTCAACAACGTGCTCGGTTTTCCTTTCATCTTCCGGGGCGCCCTCGACGTTCGCGCCAGTGCGATCAACGAGGAGATGAAGAAGGCCGCGGTATTCGCCCTCGCGGAGTTGGCTCGCAGGGGTGAGGCCGTGCCCGAAGTCGTTCAGCGCGCCTACCCGGGCGAGGCTTTTGGCTTCGGGCGGGATTCGATCATCCCCAAGCCCTTCGATCCCCGCGTCCTGCTCTACGTGGCCCCCGCGGTCGCACAGGCGGCGATCGATTCCGGGGTGGCCCGGCATCCGCTGGATCTGCGCGAATACGAGAGGCGCCTCATCCACATGGTGGGCGATATCGCCAACCTATAGCCCCGAATCCTATAGCCCCGAATCGCCTTGGGGCGCATCGGTCGGTCCCCGGGGATCTGGGAGCAGCGGCTGGAAATCGAGCGCAAATTCCTGGTTCGGGGCGAACCCTGGCTCCAGGCGGATTCCAGCGTCGGGATTCGCCAGGGCTATCTCATCGCGGAAGGCCCCAACACCGTGCGGGTGCGGCTGACCCCGGACGCCGCCTATCTGACCGTCAAGGGGCCTACTCGGGGTATCTCACGTCGGGAATTCGAGTACGGGATTCCGCTCCCCGAAGCCGAGGGTCTGCTCGCGCTCTGCCCGGGGCCGCTCGTCGAGAAGACCCGCTATCTCGTTTTCGAAGCGGCGGATCGCTTTGAAGTCGACGTCTTCTCGGGAGCCAATGTCGGCCTCGTGGTGGCCGAAATCGAACTCGAGCACGAGGGCCAGGCTTTTGCACGTCCAGCCTGGCTCGGCCGGGAAGTCAGCCACGACCCGCGCTATCGCAATCGCGAGTTGGCGCGCCACCCCTATTCGGAGTGGTCGTCCGAAGCCTCGGATTGATCCTTCCCGCGCCTTCTGCCGGGCTCGAAGAGCCAGGCCACGCCGACTCCGAGGACGTAGAGGGCGAGCATGGGGATCGCGAGCAGAATCTGGCTGACGAAATCCGGGGGTGTCAGGATCGCGGCGGTTACGAAGATCGCCAGCACCGCGTAAGGGGTTCCGGACCAGAGTTGTCGGGTGGTCACGATGCCGCTGATCGAGAGAAAGAAGATCAATACGGGCAATTCGAAGGCGACCCCGAAGGCCAGGAAGAGACGGGCGGTTGTCGAGAAGGCCAGTGCCATGGTCCAGTTCTGTTCGATCAGGTCACTCTTGTCGAAGCCGCTCAGGAAATCGAAGACCAGGGGGAATACCTGGGTGTAACCGAAGATGGCCCCACCGGCGAAGAGCAGGGTGGAGATCAGCACGAAGGGAATGACGGCTCGCTTTTCCTCCTGGTAGAGGCCGGGAGCGATGAAGGTCCAGAGTTGCCAGAAGGTGACGGGCAGCGAGGCCATGAAGCCGACGAGCAGCGAGCATTTCAAATAGGTGAAGAATGTCTCGGTGGGGGAGATGGCCTGAAGCTTTGAATCGGTGCCCTGCATGGCCTCCACGACGGGATCGAGGAGGAAGATGAAGACGTGCTCGGCCTGGCCGAAGGCGAGGCCCGAGAAAAGCAGCAGGCTGACCAGAATCCAGACGATTCGCTGGCGAAGTTCGGCCAGGTGCTCGGTGATCGGAGCCGGTTCGTCGATCCCCATCCTACTCGCCCGGGGTTGCCGCCGGGGTTTTCGTCCGATCGCTCCCGGTTACGTCCTGAGTCGCGGGCTCGTTCTCCGGCAGCACCGAGTCGATAGCCTGGGGGGGCTTCGGGGGCTCCGCGGGGGCCTCGCGTTTTTCCTCGCTCCGCGTCTGGGGCGGTGGATCGGCTTCGAGGCTGAAGGAGTGCTTCAACTCGTTGGAGGCCCGTCGAAATTCCGCCAGCCCCTTGCCCATGGTGCGCGCGAATTCCGGAAGCCGCTTGGGTCCGAAGACGACCAAGGCGACGATAAGGATGATGGCGAGTTCCTGCATGCCGATGCCGAACATGGAGAGAAATTAGCAGGCCCACGCGGCGAGGGCGTGTGTTTCCCGTTCATCGCCTCTCGCTCCTCGCCCCTCTCGAAAGCCCCCTTCGCCCAGCCGTTGGCCCGGCTCCGCCCGTCATCCCCGGAAGGGGTCCCAGAGCGTCATTTCGAGGATTTCAGCCCGAAGCGATCCATTTTCAGCTTCAGGCTCCGCCGGGTGAGGCCGAGGTTGGCGGCGGCTTGAGTCTGATTCCAATGCTGTCGCTCGAGGGATTCCCGGATGATTTCTCGCTCGAAACGGCTCACGACCTCTTCGAAGTCGATGCGCCCCTGGCGCCAGTCCTCGCGCAGGGCCTCGGCATTCCCCGACTGGCGAATCGGAAGGGGCAATTGGGCGACCTGGATCTCCTCTCCCTCCGCCATCGCCAGGCCGTGTTCGATCGCATTTTCGAGTTCGCGAACATTGCCCGGCCACGCGTATTCGACCAGGCTGGTTTGGGCCTCCGGGGAGAGGCGCAGGGGCTTCGCTCCGGGGCCGGCCCTTTCGGCGGCGCGGGTCAGGAAGGTCTCCGCCAGCAGGGGCACATCTTCCCGTCGTTCCCGGAGGGGCGGCAGATGTAGGGGAATCACGTTGATCCGGTAGTAGAGATCCGAGCGGAATCGGCCCTCCGCCACCTCCTCGTCGAGATCTCGGTTGGTGGCCGCCAGCACGCGCACGTCGATGGGAATCGGCCCCCCCCCGCCCACGCGCTCGACGACCCTTTCCTGTAGGGCGCGCAACAACTTGACCTGAACGCTGGTCTCGAGTTCGGCGATTTCATCCAGCAGCAGGGTTCCGCCGGATGCCGCCTCGAAGCGGCCGATGCGCTTTTCGGTGGCGCCCGTGAAGGCGCCTTTTTCATGTCCGAAGAGTTCGCTTTCGATCAGGTCTCTGGGAATGGCCCCACAGTTGAGAGCCACCATCGGCCCGGCACTGCGCGGGGAGAGTTCGTGGATCGCCCGGGCCGCCAATTCCTTGCCCGTACCGCTCTCGCCGCTGATGAGCACTGTCGCGGAAGCCTTGGCGAGGCGTTCGATGGTACGGAAGACCTCCTGGATGGCTTCGCTTCTACCCACCATGGCATCGAGTTGGTGGCGCTGCCTCACCTCGTCGCGCAGCCGCTCCACCTCGTGTTCGAGTTGTCCGCGTTCGACGAGTTGTTCCACCTTCAAGCGCAGGGCGTCGAGTTCGAAGGGCTTCGTGACGAAATCCGCGGCCCCCAGCTTCATGGCTTCGACCGCGACCGCCACGGTATTCGTCGCCGTCAAGACCATGACGGGCACGTTGAGGCCGAGCTCGCGCAATTCGGGTAGCAACTCGAGCCCACTGCGACCGGGCATGACGACATCGAGCAGAATCAGATTGGGGATGGAGGCCCGCACGGCCTCGAGCGCCGAATCGACGCTCTCGGCGGTCTCGACCCGGTACTCCCGCTTGAGGAGCATCCGCACGGATTCCCGCACTGCGGGTTCATCGTCGACAACCAGCACGCTCGCCATCCCCGTCACTGTATCACGGTCCCAGGAGAAATCCTGGAATCCCCGGGGATCCCCTTCCGAAAGCGCTTTCGGGCCGCGCGAGCTTCTACTCGGGTTGGGGTGCCAGCAGATCGATGACGATCACGCGCTCATCGGCTGCCGTGGTATCCGAGGTGAAGCTCCCGCCGAGGGTCTGAACCAGGGTCTGGGCCAGCAGGCTCTCCAGATCTTCGGGGGCCGCCTCTCGGTCGGCTTCGTCACACGCGTATCGGATCAGCACGCGCAGGCTGGGCTCGTCGTCGTGATGCTTGGAAGCGATGTAGAGGTCGCCGCGCTCCGGGATCTGCTCGAAGGCGCGATCGAGGAGTCCCCCGAAGGCATCCCGCAACAGCATGGGGTCTCCGAACGCGTGGGGCTGCCCGTAATCGAGTTCCTTGAGTACCAGCAGGCGTCGTGTGCGGATGTCATCGGAATGCTCGGCGAGGAGTTTGTCCAGCAGGTGGGCCAGGTCGACGGGTACGGGTTCGACCTGCTGCTGCTCGACCAGGCTCTGGAGACGGCTGACCGCTCCGTCGATTCGGGCGACATCGCGTCCGATCCACTCTCGGAACTGGTCTCGGAATTCGGGATCCTCGTAGCGATCCGGGAGCAACTCGGAGAAGGTCCGGATCGAGACCAGGGGGTTCCGGATCTCGTGGGCCAGGGCTCGGACGACCCGACGCAGTTCCGACGCTTCGTTTTCGCTGCCGGAGTTCCCTCTTTCGCCGCCCGCATCCCCTTCGCCCGGCATGCCTAGGGCCCTGGGAGCCATTGGCCCCCCGGGGTCTATTGCGTGGGATCCGCCCTCGGCGGGGTCGGGCGCGGGCGCAGCGAACCCGCTCTCGGCCGCTTCGAAGGCGAGCCGCAAGGCCTCGCTCGAGGGGTCCGCCTCGTCGCCCGCTGGAGTCGGGTTCGCGCTTTCGAAATCCGATGCTCCGAAGAGGGGTTCAGGCGTGTCCGGCCCCTCGAAAACCCGCTGGAGATCGCCGTCTTCGGATCCGAAATCCGCCGCGAGCGCTTCGGATTCGACTTCGTCGAATGCGAAGCTTGCCGAAGAGGTCCCGAGGGCGTCGAGCAGGCCACCATCCCCGGGAAAACGTAGATCCGCAGGGAGGAGGGGGTCATTGCTCCCCACCGAGAGAGTGCGGATGACCACCGCCTCGAGTTCGTGGTGATTGCCGAGCCAGGGGTGGGAGGCGAGCACGTCGAGGGCTTCGGGGCTGAAGCGGCGGGGTGTTTCGCCCCGTGCGCCGCTCCAGGCCGACGCGGTCTCCAGCACGACGCGGTCGATGCTTTCGGGCGCCTCGCGCAGGGTCGGAAGCCGCAGGGTCAGGCCGGAGAGCGTCTCGCCGAGGCGCGCCTCCAGGCCGGGGTCGGCGTCGAGATCCTCCGCGTCGCTCGCTCCGGCCAGCCAGCGAATGCGCCGCAGTCCCAGAAGTTCCGCGGGAGCGCCGAACTCGATCCAATCGCGGAGTTCCCTCTGAAGCGCCCAGGGCAGCCGATCGACTTCTTCGAGCCAGACCAGGCTCCGATCCCCACTCTCCTCAGCGGATCCGGCGATCGCGTCGATCAATTCCGCTCGGCCCCGAATCCCCGGGCAACTCACATGGACGAACGCGCCTTCGCCGTGGCCGCCAAAAGCGTGGATGTAGCGCGCGATCAGGCCCCTGCCCGTTCCCACTTCCCCGAGCAGCAGAATCGGAACGGATTCCAGGCCGGGGTCGATGGCACGCTCCAGTTCCGGCAATTCGGTGTTGCCGAACCAGCGATCGAAGCGCTCGCCGAGGGCGTCGCGCTCCCGTCGAGCCGAGAGGGAGAGAATTCGGCTCGGCCGATCGAGATCGCGCAGGGTTCGTCGCAGGGTGGGGGAATCTGGCGGGTAGGGGAGCCAACGGGCCGGCAGACTGTCGAAGAGGCGTCTGGCCTCGGCGAGATCCCCGGGCGCGGCCAGCAGGAGCCAGCGAGCCTCGGAGACGCGTTGCCATTGCCGCCCCACGAAGGCCAATTCCGCCTCGAAGTCCTCCGAGACTCCCAGCAGCACCCGGTCTCCGGCCGAGAGGCTTTCGAAGATGTCTTCCTCGGGCCCCGCGAGTACCGTTCCCTGCCCGGCGCCGGCGAGTCGGGCCAGGAGATTGCGATGGTGGGCTTGCCGATGGATGATCCAGAGCGTCAATGCTTTTCCAGTACGATGAGAGAGGCGCCGAAGGGAGTCGCGATTTCGAGGGTTGCCTCAGGCGAGGCGGCACGGTGAGATCCGGCGCAAGGCCCATGCCAACTCGTTCTCGCTTCTCCAAGCGGCTTCGAGTAGGCTATCCCTTTCTCCAAGTATTTGATATTCAAAGAGATTATTTGAACGAGACCAGGCTGCCGAGGCTTCGGTCCCGCGCCGGACGGCCCCAGCATAGCGACTGGGCGAGGCAAAGAAGGAAAAGTTTTGCCAATTGGGCATCAATCATCGGGGCCGCGGCGTATTCATCGCCATCCGGCCGCGCGGCTTTTCGTGCTGGCTTTCTGCGTGGCTGTCGAAAGCCATGCCCCGGTGGCTCGGTCGACGCAGCCCGAAGTCAGGCTTCCCGAGGCCATGTCGGAGTTGCTCGGCGATTGGTATCTGCTCGTCCACTATACGGATGCCGCTAGCGAGTCACCGGAGCGACGACTCTGGCAGGATCGAATCTGGCGCATCGAGCGCAGCGGATCGCGAATCCGCTGGACGATCTTTCCCAGGGTCGACCTGCGTGATGCGACGGGTCGCCGCGAGACCCTGGCCTCGGGTGAGGGGGCCCGAAGCCGCGGGGCATGGTCGCCGAACGAGGAACAGATGGCGGAGATTCGGGCGGGGTTGAGGATGGATCCGCTGGGTTCACGATCCAAGACGCTAAGACTTCGGCCCGATGGAGCGGGGGTCTCGCTGGGAGATCTCCATTCGAGTCGCGTCTCGGTGCTGGGCTACCACGAGCGCTGGGCCATCGTCCCGTCGCAGTCGGGACCGATTTTCAGTCGCGAGGACAGCATGGGCTCCGGGCGCACCCAAGCCGTGCGGGCGGCGACCCGTTTCAGCACCCTCAGTATCAGCCCGGATGGGAATCAGCTGCGCGGGGAGTACCTGAGCGATGGGGATCTGCGCGGTGAATTCCGACTGATCCGCATGGACGCGGCGTGGTTTCGGAAGGGAGGATCGTGAGCGGGCGAATTCGAGAAGCGGGGATGCGCGATCTCGATCGGGTGGCCGCGCTATGGACGGCCATCACCCATTATCACGAACCCCTCGATCCGGTCTTTCGGATGCGGGACGATGCGGGTGGAGAATTGCGCGAACTTCTGGGCACCCTGGGGCGGGACGTCGATGCGACGATCCTGGTCTACGATCAGGACGGCGACCTGCTCGGACTCTGCATCGCTCGCATCGACCGCTCGCCGGCCATCATGGAGGAAACGGAGCGGGCCGAGATCACCGATCTCGGAGTTCGCGACGAGGCCCGTCGCAGGGGGATCGGCACTCGGCTCGTCGAGGCCGCCCTGGACTGGGCCCGGGCCGCCGGGGTTCGCAGGGTAGAAGTTCAGGTGGCCGAGAAGAATTCCGTTGCCCAGGCCTTCTGGCGCGCCCGGGGATTCGGGGATTTCATGGACGTTCTGGACAAACGGCTGTAGGGTCCACGTCTGGCTCACTTCTCGGGCCCGGAATCGATTGCCATGACCAACCAGAGCCAAGCCGATCTGAATCCCCTGGCGATCGGGTTGAATGAGACCCTGGCCGCCGCCGCTCCGGAAGTGCTCTCCATGCTCTCCCGTTACGGCGAGCGCTTGTATTTTCCAAAGGGGATTCTCTCCCAGTCCGCCGAGGCCAGCGCCAAGGCGCATCGCTTCAATGCCACGATTGGAATTGCCACCGAGTCCGGGGCCCCGATGTTTCTCCCCTCGATCCAATCCCACCTCGACGGTCTCGACCCCGGGGACGTCTACCCCTATGCGCCGGCGGCGGGCCGGCCGGAACTCAGGCGGGCCTGGCGGGAAAAGCTCCTGAACGAGAATCCCGATCTTCAGGGCAAGGCATTCGGTCTGCCGGTCGCCACGTCGGCCATCACCCACGGACTTTCTTTGCTGGGGGAACTCTTTGTCGACGAGGGGGACTGCATTCTTCTGCCCGATCAACTCTGGGGCAATTATCGCCTCGGATTCGAGGTGCGCCTGGGGGCGAAGATCAGGACGTTTCCCTTCTACTCCGACGGAGGATTCAACGTAGCGGGATTTTCGGCTTCCCTGAGAGAAGCTGGAGAAGAGCGCGACAAACTGATCGTTCTGCTGAATTTTCCCAACAATCCGACGGGATATATGCCCACCCCGGCCGAAGCCGACGGGATTCTGAGCGCCCTCCGCGAAGAGGCGGAGCGCGGTACGCATCTGGTGGTGGTGACCGACGATGCCTATTTCGGTCTCTTCTATCACATAGGCGCGCCCTCCATCACCCAATCCCTCTTCGCAGAACTGACGGGTCTGCACGAAAATCTGCTGGCGGTCAAACTCGATGGTCCGACCAAGGAACTCTTTGTCTGGGGCCTACGCTGTGGGTTCATCACTTTCGGCCCGGGGCGCCCGGATCGCGCCGAGGAGATTTGCAATATCCTCGAGGCCAAGGTGAAGGGAGCCATTCGCGCGGGGATCTCGAATGTTTCACAACTCTCCCAATCCCTGATCGAGAAAGCCCTGGCTTCGCCGAACGTGGACGCGGAACGCAAGGCCAAGGCCGAGATCCTGGGCACTCGTGCGCAGAGGGTTCACGAAGTCGCCACGCAGCCGCGCTTCGCTGAAAGTTGGGAGGTCTATCCCTTCAACAGCGGCTACTTCATGTGTGTCCAACTCAAGGGCGCCGACGCCGAGCAGGTCCGGCTTCACCTGCTGGCGGAACACGGCGTGGGATTGATCGCCACGGCTCCACGCGACCTGCGTGTCGCCTTCTCGTGTCTCGAAACCGAAAATGTCGAGAAGCTCTTCGAGTTGCTCCACCAGGCCGTCCAGGAAGTCATCGGGAGTCATTGAGGGAGCGGGATCCGGGGGAGTTTTTTGCCGCCAGTTCCTCGATGATCTCCACCAGGATCGAAGCGCCGCCCTCGATGTTTTCGATCGAGATTCTCTCGTCGATCCCGTGGACACCCCGCGCGTCACCGGGGTTGAGCCAGCGGGGTACGAAGCCGTAGGAGACGACGCCCGCTTCCCTGAACCAGTGGGCATCCGTAAAGCCCGAGATCATTCGGGGTACGACGATGGCGTCCTCGTCGTGGCGGCGAGCCACGTTTTCGATGGCCCGAAAGAGTGCGCTCTCGGCCGAGGAACTGCGGGAGGGAAAGGAGAGCAGGGTCCTGATGCCGACCTCCGGGTCGCCGATCACCTCGGAGAGCGTGCGAGAAAAATCCGCACAGTTCTCCCCGGGCAGAAGGCGCGCGTCGAGTCGCGCCCGGGCTTCGGCGGGAACGACATTGGTCCCGGAACCGGCGGAGAGAACGGTGATCGATAGGGTATTTCGCACCAACGCGTTGTAGCCCGGCCGTGCGAGAAAACGTCTGCGAAAAGCGGCTTCGCTTTCGAGGCTCTGCGCCAGGGATCGGAAACCCTCGCGATCCTCCCGGGAGGCATTTTCGGAGAGGGCGAGAAACATCGCTTCGACTTCCGCGAGTACGCGGACCGGCGACTCCACGCGCCGCACTCGGTCCAGGGCGGCGATCAGCCTCGGAACGGCGGCGGCGGGTCGCGGCGTGGAGCCATGACCCGCCCTGCCCCGGGTTTCGAGTTCCAGCCAGCAGGGGCTCTTCTCGGTCACGGAGACGCTCCAGATCGGCGGAATACGGGGCAGGTCCCCCCTGGCCTCCCGGGAGCCGCGGACTCCCCCCCCCTCGGTGACCAGGAATTCCGCTTCAGCCAGCAGTTCGGGATGCTCGCGTACGAGGAAGCCGGCCCCATCCAGCCCCCCTGTTTCTTCATCCGGCGTGGCGAGAAGGGTGATGTCGCGCTCCAGGGGCGTTTCGCGCCGGGCCAGTCTCAAGAGGCTGAGGATCTGGATGGCGGCCACGCCCTTCGCGTCGAGGGCGCCGCGCCCCCAGATCCAGCCCTGGTCGATCTCTCCCGCGAAGGGATCGTGAGTCCAATTCTCGGGGTTGGCGGGGACGACATCCAGGTGGGAAAGCAGGATCAGCGGACGCTCGGCCCCGTTCCCGGCCAGGCGTGCCCAGACCGCGGCCCTCCCGCCCTTCTCCGCCTCGCCGGAGGGCGTGGCGATGACGCGTGTCTCGATGCCCGGAACATCGAGTTCCCGGGCGATTCGCTCCGCGAGGGGACGCTCATTTCCCGGAGGGTTGACGGTTGGAATCCGGATCATCTCCGCGAGCAGCCGCGCGCCCCGGCCGTTTGCCCCCGTCCCGGTCTCGGAGGATACGGCTGGGTCCGGAAGAGGGTCCGCCGCCCTGGAATCCGCCGGGCAGATGCAGAGCAACCCAATCATCAACCCCGGGGCAAGTCTTCGTCCACGGAATGCCCTGGGTCGGAGGGACCGGCGGCAGGGGGGAGAGCCCCCCGGCCCGAATCTTCCGAATTCCCGGGAGCGAATTCGATTCCGCGGGGCTTCGGGGAAAACTCCGGAGGGCCGGAAGTCGCGGATCCTCCGGATGCCGAGATCGATCATGAGTTCCCCCAAGGGCCGAATGGGAGTCCTACGGGTTTTGAATCGCCCAAAAAAGAGCTCGACTCCGTAGGCTCCGCGCTTTGGACGCGCTAAATATACGCCGCTTTTCCTCGCACAGGAGATCGCTTTGGTCAGCCCCCCAGCGCGAATCGGCTTCGCGAACCTCTCGGTTCATGGTCCGACTCTCGCGCTCGTCTGCGCGCTCTTCCTATACGCGTCCGCGGCCCCCGCGAGCGACCTCAGCCCGACCCTTTTTACGGCCGGAGATCTCGGGGTGGTCTCCGAGTTGAGGCGTGGCGTCGGAGAGTTCTCCAGCGAAGCGGGACGCTCCGTGGTGGAGGCCGAGTATGCACCGATTTCCTTCGAGAGCCTGCCCATCCACCACCCCGCCGATCCGGATGCCGAGCGGGTATCCACGAACGCCCTCACGCTCGTGACGCGCGGGATCCTCGAAAAGGGCCAATCGCTCTCGGCTTCCCTTCACGCCCAGGGAATCGAGTCCGGGGTGGTGCAGACGATCGTGGCCGAGTTCCTGACGACTTTTGATTTTCGTAGATCACAGCCCGGGCACCGCTACCGGCTGGGCCAGACACCCGATGGAAGGTTGGAGAGTTTCCGCTACTGGGTGAGTTCCGAGAAGAGCTTCTACCTCTACTCCGAGGAATCCGGCTTCGGGGTACGCGAGGATCATATCCCTCTGCGCACAAAGACCGCGAAGATCGGCGGAGTGATCGAGAATTCGCTCTACGAGGCGGTCGAGATCCTGGGCGAGGACTCGGGGCTCGCGGCCGACTTCGCGGAACTCTTCGCGTGGGATATCGACTTCAGTCGCCACGTGCGTGCCGGCGATAGTTTCCAGATTCTCTACGAACGTCTCTATCGAACGGGCTTCGAGGGTGAAGACGTCTACGTGAGGCCGGGTCGAATCCTGGCGGCTCGCTATCGCGGGCAGGCCGGCGCCCATTCCGCGGTCTACTTCGAATTCGGGGAGGGTCGTGGCAGCTATTACAGGCCGGATGGGACCTCGGTCGAGAGGGCCTTTCTGGTGGCTCCGCTTCGATATAGCCGCATCAGTTCGAGCTATAGCAGCGCGCGCCAACACCCCATCCTGAACGTCGTACGTGCGCATCGCGGGATCGATTATGCGGCGGCCCCGGGGACGCCGATCTGGGCGGTATCCGACGGAACGGTGATCTATCGCGGTCGCGCGGGGGCCTCGGGGAATCTGGTCAAGATCCAGCATCCGAATGGATTCGTCTCGTGGTACGCCCACCTTTCGCGCTTCGAGTCGGGACTGAAAGTGGGTGATGTCGTTACGCAGAAGCAGAGAATCGGATACGTGGGAGAAACCGGTCTGGCCACCGGTCCCCACGTTTGCTTCCGCATGCAGAAGGATGGGCGTTATCTCGATCCACTCAGCCTGACGGCCCCGGCCGGAGCCCCCATCGACCTCGAATCCTGGCCGGCATTCGCCGCCAGGCGCGATCTGCTGCTCGGCGACCTCGACACGCGGATCTTGTTGGCGGCCGACGAGGCGCTCTGAGAGCCGCGGCGGGAATTCGCGAGGCCCTCTGCCAGCGCGCTACACCCCGACACATTCAGCTGAGATTCGGGCTAGTGTCTTTCCGCTGATCGGTGGATCGCTTGCGACTCTGGAAACGAAAATATTGAGGAATAAGAAGGTGGCCCTGGATGCCCGTCTCGCTGTACTCGGCCGCGAACTCGCGGGTCGCGAGTCCGCCAATAGCGCGGCTCTCGAATCTGCACGCCGATTCTCCCAGGGCCTCCATGTCAGAGTTGGCGCGGCCCTCGAAGCCTTTCACGCGGAGGTTGCCTCCGAGGCGCCACAACTCTCGGTGAGATTGAGTGAGCCTCGGGTCGATGACAAGCATCTTCATGCGGTGCAATTCGAATTGCTGCGCGGATCCCACCGCGCCATCGTGACGACGGCGAGCCGCGGGCGGGTCACCCTGGTGGGTCCCTTCCAGGCGGGTAAAGCCGAGGGTCCATGTCGTCGCCTCGCGATGGAATGGAACGACGAAATGGCCGCGGCCCTCGAGGACTTTCTCGTGGCCTTCGTCGAAGGGGCGGCTGCACCTTGAGCAATGGATGCGCCATCCCCCGTCTCTCCGACGTCAGAAAGGTCGCCGTCGGAACTCGGAACGCCCCCAAGATCGAGGCCGTTCGTTCCGCTTTTCTCGCCTATACGGAAGACGTCGAGGTGAAGGGTCATCGGGTTTCGAGCGGGGTCTCGGAGCAGCCCGTGGGGTTTCGGGAGATCGTCGACGGTGCGCGGAATCGCGCCCGGGCGGCCCGGGAGCGGGAGCCCTGCGATCTGGCCGTGGGAATCGAAGACGGGTTGATCGAGATCCCCGAACTCTCGGGCCAGGTGCTGAATATCGGGGCGGCGGTCGTGAGCGATGGCATCCGCGAGGGCCTGGGGTTCAGTTCCGCCTTCGCGTATCCCCCTGGCTGCGTCGAATCGTCGCTCGCTTCCCGGGAGCCGATCGGCGGTCTCTTCGATTCGCTCTGGCAAGAGCAGTGGCAAGAACAGCGACAAGAAGAGAGACAAGAGCAGTCCGGCGAGCCCTCGGCGCTTTCGGTCGGCAACATCGGTAAACTCAGTCTCGGCGTGCTGCCGAGAAGCGAGTACGGTCGGCACGCCGTATTGTGCGCCCTGGTGGGTTTCCTGCATCCCGCTCTCTACGGGGATCTTTCGGATCTTCCGGGCCCGACCTCGGGCATGGAGGATTCGGTGAGCGAAAGTTCCGGAGCGTACGGCCATGAATGATTCCCAGGCACCCGTCCGTTCCCTCGAGGATTGCATCGCCTATTTTCGCTCGGGAGAGACCTCGGAAGACGATTGGGTGATCGGAACCGAGCATGAGAAGATCGGCCTCTACGCCGACACCGGCGAGCGCGTTCCCTTCGAGGGCGAGCGAGGGATCGGAGCCCTGCTGGCGCGCATCGCCCAGCGGGAGGGTTGGAAGCCCATTTCCGAGGGGGAGAATGTCGTTGCCCTCAGCCGCGATGGGGCCAGCATCACCCTCGAGCCCGGGGGGCAGATCGAACTTTCGGGCGCCCCCCTGGCGACGATTCGCGAGACCTGTCGCGAGTTCAACAGCCACGTCGATCTCGTGAACGAGGAGTCACAGGATTTTGGCATCCGCTGGCTCGCCTTGGGGGTAGATCCTCTCCACGAGGTGCCCGCCATCCCCATCATGCCAAAGCAGCGCTATCGGATCATGCGCGATTACCTGCCCACAAGGGGGGCTCTCGCCCTCGACATGATGCATGCCAGCGCCACCGTCCAGGCCAATTTCGATTTCTCGGATGAAGCCGACATGGCGCTGAAGCTTCGAACCGCGATGGGATGTACGTCCATCATTTCTGCGATTTTTGCCAACTCGAGTATTTCCGCTGGTCGCGAGAATGGTTTTGCGTCCAAGCGGATGGCGATCTGGCGCGAAACGGATCCGGATCGCTGCGGCCTGCTCGACTTCGTCTTCGAAGAGGATTTCGGCTATCGCGAGTATGCGGAGTGGGCGCTGGACGTTCCAATGTTCTTCCTGGTACGTGACGGCCGCTACATCCCGGCCAAGGGTCTTTCCTTTCGGAAGTTCATGCGCGATGGGCTGGCGGGATGCGAGGCCCTTCAATCCGATTGGGACCTGCATCTCACGACCCTCTTTCCCGAAGTTCGGCTCAAGCGAATCGTCGAGGTGCGGGGCGCCGATATGGTGCCCCGGGGCCTCGTCTGTGCCCTGCCCGCACTCTGGAAGGGGATCCTCTACGATGCTGATGCCCAAGAGGCCGCCTGGCAACTGGTTTCTGGATTCGACCTGCAAGAGCGCGAGGACGCGCAGGAAGCGGTGGCGCGAAGCGGACTCGGGGCCGAGGTTGCGGGCCGGCCCGTAATCGAATTGGCCCGGGAACTCGTCGCGATCGCCTCGGAGGCATTGCAGCGCATCGGAGAACGCAGGGGGATTGAGGGGGATGAGCGCTCGTTTCTGGAGCCGATCTGGGAGCAACTCGAAGTCGGGATGAGTCCCGGCGAGGTGCTGCTCGATCGCTGGCGAAATCAGTGGCGGGGCTCGCGGGAGAAATTGCTCGAATACGCGACGTTTTGACGCGGTTGCAGCCGGTCGCTCGAGGGCGGTTCCGGACTGCGGCCGACGCAGGGAGGTGTCTTCTTGGCTTCGAAATCGATCCGATTGAGTTTTGTCCTGGACGAGAAGGATCTGGCGTATTTCCGCACTCGATTCCGAATCGCCAAGCGTTCCGCCGGTGATGGGGATCCGGCGGAGATCCTGGCGGGTGCGCGAGAACTGAGTCGGGAACTCCGGGAAAAGGGCAAGGCCCCCCGCTTCGTCGTGCAGGCCGCCGCTTCCCTGGAGGATCTGGCGGCCATCATCGAGGATGAGGATTACCGGGCCCCCAAGGCCGTGGTTCGCGAGGTGCTGGCGGCGCTCGCCTACTTCTCGAATCCCGAGGATCTGATTCCCGACGAGATCCCGGTTCTGGGCTTTCTCGACGATGCCGTGATGATCAAACTCGTCGAGCGCGACTTCAAATACGAACTCGCCGCCTACCGGAAATTCAGACGCTTCCGTCGGGGAGCCGAACAGCGACCCTGGACGGATGTCGCCAACAAGCGGATCGGTGAGCGCCTGGATTCGGAACGTCGGAAATTGCGTGCGGAGGTCGTCCGGAAACAGAAGGCAGAAAAGGAGGGAGGCGGCTTCCACCTGCTCTGAGGCCGAATCGCGACCCCCGTCCACTGGCGGGATCCGTTCCACTCGTTGCTTCTGCGCTGCTCTTCGCGCAATTCGGCCCGGAAGGCGCTCGGCAAGACGATCCGGAGTCGGCCGCCCCGATCTCGATTCACGAACCGTTCGTCGGCTTGTGTTCGGGGGCGTCGGCTATGGCAACCTCGGGGCGTGACGTTTACCATCGAGAGCGAGCACTCTGTTTCCGGGAGTTTCCGGAACTCGGATCCGACGACGGTCTCTCGGATTCCGAAGAGCGGGCGGCGAGTTGGAATGGAGCCATAGCAGGATGGCGAAGGATCAGATTCCAGAGGGGAATGTCGAGCATACGCGGGTCCTGATCATAGGCAGCGGTCCCGCGGGTTATACGGCCGCCATCTACAGCGCCCGGGCGGGTCTGGAACCGGTCGTCGTGGCCGGCTTCGCGTCGGGGGGGCAGTTGATGATCACCACCGAGGTGGAGAATTATCCCGGCTATCCCGAGGGCGTCTCCGGCCCGAGTATGATGGAGGATCTGCAGAAACAGGCCGAGCGCTTCGGCAGTCGGCTGATCTTCGAAGATGTGACGGCGGTGGATCTTACGACCCGCCCCTTCGAGGTCAAGACCGATGAAGCCGTCTTCCGCGCCGATAGCGTGATCGTTGCCACCGGGGCATCCGCCCGCTGGCTGGGTCTGGAGTCCGAACAGAAGTACGTGAATCTGGGAGTTTCGGCCTGTGCGACCTGCGACGGAGCCCTCTATCGCGGCAAGCCCCTCGCCGTCGTGGGGGGCGGGGATACCGCGCTCGAGGAGGCGCTCTTCCTGACGCGTTTCGGCAGCAGCGTGACGGTCATCCATCGTCGAGACGCATTGAGGGCTTCTCGGATCATGCAGGAGAGGGCCCTGGCCCACGAGAAGATCGATTTTGCCTGGGACTCCGTGGTAGAGGAGGTGCTGGGTGGGGAATTCCTGACCGGTGTGCGATTGAGAAATCTGAAGACCGACGCCATGCGGGATCTGGCGGTCGAAGGCCTCTTCATCGCGATCGGCCATCAACCCAATACGGAACTCTTCGAGGGAGAACTCGAACTCGATCCGGCCGGTTATGTGAAGGTCGAGCCGGGAACGACTCGGACTTCGGTCTCCGGCCTCTTCGCCTGTGGAGACGTGGCGGATCCGACGTATCGGCAAGCGGTGACGGCCGCGGGTACCGGCTGCATGGCTGCGATCGATGCCGAGCGCTGGCTCGCCGAGCAGGGTTTCGAATGAGATTCCGGATTCGATGACTTCAGGCCTCGGCTTTCGCGCATCGCTGAGATCTTTCCCAGACATAAAAAGAGGTAGAGCAGAAGCATCATGTCGTTGAGTCGGGAAATGCTCGAACGTCTCACGGATCGCTCCGCCGACATCGTGGTCGCCACCGACCGCAAGGGCCGCGTGGTCTACTACAACGACGGCGCATCGAAGAGCCTCGGATACGAGTCGGGCGAAGTATTGGGAACTTTTGTTGGCGTCTTCTACCCGAGTATCGAAGAGGCGAAGCGCGTAGCCGAAGCGATGCGCGATCCCGAGCAATTCACTCCGGGAGTCGTCGAGAGCTTTCAAACCCGCTTCTGCAGCAAGGGGGGTGAGGAGATTCCCGTCGCTATCTCCGGCACCCTGCTCTACGACGAAGGCGGTGAAGAAGATGGCACGATCGGATATGCGAAGGATTTGCGCGAGATCCTGAAAAAGGATCAGTTGGCCACCCTGGGAGAAGTGGCCATCGGTCTCTCCCACGAGGTCAACAACCCCCTGGCCGTCATCCTCAATCAGGCCGAGTTGTTGGAGGGGGAAGTGGGGCGACTCGCGGGGGAGCGGGATTGCTCGGTCGAAAACGAACGCATTGACGCGATTCGCCGCGAAGTGGCTCGCATCAGCGAGATCCTGGCCCGTCTCGGCGAAATGGCGGAATCCGAATCTTATGAGACGATCAACTATTCGGGACCCGCTCGCATGATCGATCTGAGCCGCAGCAGGCCGTGGGGCGAAAGAGGGGACGATCGCCTGGCGGGCCTCAGGATCCTCATCGCGGATGATGACGGCGGCATCTGCGATTCGTTGAAGGAGATTCTGGAGGGCGACGGCTGCCGGGTCAAAACCGCCGGTGATGGAAACGAGGCGCTCGAACGTCTCCGGCTAGGGGATTTCGACCTCCTGCTCTCGGATGTCGTGATGCCGAATATGGACGGCCACCAACTCTATCTGGCCGTCCAGGAGCAATATCCGGATCTGCCCGTCCTGATGATGACGGCCTTCCACTATGATAAGGACCACATCATCAAGCGAAGCCGTATGCGGGGGCTCGAGGGCGTGATTTTCAAGAAGCCGGTGGACCCCGGTCGATTGCGCGATGTGATCGTCGAGACCATCCAGAAGCGCGGGGCCTGAATCGCCCGAACGCTTCTCAGGGGTGGAACTCTCTTCGCCCGGGAGTGCGGGCGAGGCAGACAGCGACAATGTTCGCAGCGCCGGCCGCGCTGAGTTCTGCGGCGGCCTCCGCCAGGGTGGCCCCGGTCGTGACGACGTCATCGACCAGCCAGAAGCGTTGCGAGCGGAGATCCATTCCCCGCTTTCGAAGCCTGAAGGCGCCTGCCACATTCTCGCGTCGGCCACGGGCGTCGAGCCCGGCCTGGGGAGGCGTGTCGCGCACGCGCATCAGGCAGCGTGGATCCAGGGGGATGCGAAGGGAACGGGCGATCTCCGCGGCCAGCAGGCTGGCTGGATTGAAGCCCCGGCCCCGAAGGCGCTTCGGATGCAGGGGAATGGGGATGATGCGATCGGGAAGCATTCCATCGACTCGGGCCGCGGTCGAGAGCGCGAGTTCCCGGGCCACGGCCAGGGCAGGAGAGTCGAGGAATGCCGGGTTGCTCGCGGGATATTTGAAACGGTGAATCCATTCCCGGGCCTCGCCGCCCAGGGAAAGTGTGGCGACACAACGATCGAGGGCTCCCGGTCCGGATCGGTCGATCTCCGAGGCGGAGAGCCAGGGCAACTCCGCCCAGCAGGCGGCGCAGAGCACAGCACTGCTCGTCGCGCCTCCACAGCCCGCACAGCGCGGGGGTGCCAACAGTTGCATCCAATGGCTCGCCTTCAGTGGAATCCGCTTTCCCGGGACCGGGAGTCGCCGCTTCGGGGTCGCGGCGATGAATTTCAGGTTCGCGGAATGTCTCTCCGCATGCCGCGATTCGATCCCCGACCCATCAACCCGCCGAGGCGTGGGCGGGCGAAAAATCCAGCGACGGGGCATCGCTCCAGAGACGTTCGAGGTCGAATATTTCGCGCATTTCTTCTTCGAAGACGTGCACCACGATATCGTCGGCGTCGATCAATACCCAGCGCCCCTCGCTGAGTCCTTCGACACCCAGGGGTTCTCGATCGTCGGTCCGCAGGGTCTGGATGATCGATTCGGCGATGGAGCGGACATGGCGTCCGGACCGCCCCGAGGTGATCAGGAAGACGTCCGCGAGGGAACTCACTCCGCGCATGTCGAGGCTGACGATCTGCTCGGCCTTCAGTTCGAGGGCCGCCTCGACGATTCGCTGAGTCGTCGTGGAGACATCACTGTCCTGGGGGTTTTCCATGGCGCCCTATTCCTTTCGCTTCGAGTCGGGCTGAGGACTCGGATCCATTGCATGGGTGTAGCATCCGCCGGAGACGATGGCCTCCAGGGCCGGGGCGGGGACCAGGTAGCGGATCGAGGAGCCCCGGGCGAGTCTCGCCCGGATCGCGGTGGCCGAGATGTCCAGGGCGCTGATTTCGAGTTGGCGAATCCAGGTTCCGCTCTTGCGGTGGCGAGCGGAGCCTTCGTCGCGTGCGATTTCGAAGTCGTTCTCCACGACCTTTGGCAAGCAACTCGACAGGGGCGCCGCCGGGGCGGGAGGCCGGGTCGTCATTGCGATGTGGGTCATGGCGAAGATCTTTTCGGGCTCGCGCCAATTCCCCATATCCCGGAAGGCGTCCTGACCGACCACGAAGACCAATTCCTCATCGGGATATCGCTCGCCGAGCGCGGTGAGGGTGTCGACGATATAGGAGGCACCCGGGCGCTCTATTTCGATGGCATCGACGACGAAGAGGGGATTGTCGGCGAGGGCCGATTCGAGCCAGGCCAGTCTCTGGTCCGGCGGGGCGATGATCTGCTCGGCGTCATCCTTGTGGGGGGGGCGGGCACTGGGGACGAAGAGCATGCGCGATAGCGAGAGGATCTCGGCCACCTCTTCGGCGGCGCGCAGATGCCCCAGGTGGACGGGGTTGAAGGTGCCGCCGTAGATACCGATCATTGTCTGTGTCGTCCGCGATCCTTCCGATGGGTGTTCAGTCGTTCAGAATGACGAGATCGTCGCGGTGAATGACCTCATCGCCATTCGAGTAGCCTAGCACCTGGCCGATTTCCTTTGTGGCGAGTCCCTTGATGCGGTCGATCTCGCCGGCCGCATAGGCGGGCAGGCCGCGGGCCAGTTCCCTGCCGCTCGCGTCGATGCAGACGACGGGGTCGCCGACCCCGAAGTTTCCTCGAATTTCAACGACGCCCGCGGGAAGCAGGCTGCGGCCTTCCTCCTCGAGGGCTCGAGCCGCTCCGGCGTCGACCACCAGCGTTCCCCGGCTATGGGTCGTGAAGGCGAGCCAATGCTTGCGGCTGGACATACGTCGGCCGGGCAGGAAGAGCGTACCGATGCTCTCTCCCGTGCTGACATGGTGCAGGATGTCGGGCTGGCGACCGTTGCAGACGACCGTGGCCGCACCGGAATGGGCGGCGATGCGGGCGGCCTCGAGCTTGGTCAGCATGCCTCCTCTTCCGTAGCGGTTATCGGAACCCGCGGCGATGGCTTCGATTTCGGGCGTGATCCGTTCTACCACGTCGAGCAGCGGCGGCTTCGGCCGGCCCTTTTGAGGGGGTCGCTCGTAGAGTCCGTCCACGTCGGTCAGGATGATGAGCAGATCCGCGCCGATCAGGTTCACGATGCTGGCCGAGAGGTTGTCGTTGTCCCCGAAGCGGATCTCGTCCGTGGCGACGGTGTCATTCTCATTCACGATCGGCACGGCGCCCAGGCGCAGCAATTCCAGCAGCGTATGGCGAGCGTTCAGGAATCGCTCTCGATCGTCGAGTCCTCCACGCGTCAGGAGGACCTGTCCGACTTCGCGATCGTATTTCGCGAAGCGACGCCGATAGAGCTCGATGAGTCCGATCTGGCCGATCGCCGCCGCGGCCTGTTTTTCCGGAATCGAATGGCCCGGATGATTCCAGCCCAGCCGATGGCTGCCCACTGCGATGGCTCCCGATGAAACCAATACGACTTCTCGCCCTTGCGCGAGGAGTTCCGAGATCGCCCGGGCGATCTCGCCGAATTTACGTTGGCGCAGCTTTCCCTCCCGGGTCAGGGTGCTGCTGCCCACCTTGATCACGATCCTGCGAGCATCGGCCTGGCAGGCACGGGCTTTATCTTTCGCCATTCAGTCCACCGTCCCGGCCATCGCTTCGGCCTCCTGCCCGGATGCGCGTTCCGACTCGATTTCGCTCTCGACTCTGCGGAGCATAGTCCGAATCAGTTCGGGCGTGCCCTCACCCGTCGCCCCGGAAAGGCGCAGGGGATCCAGGCCCCTCTCGCGCAGTCGGGTCTCCAATTCATCGAGTTGGCCGGGGTCGCTCAACAGGTCTGATTTGTTGATGACGAGAATTTCGGGACGCTCCGCGAGTTCCGGTTGGTAGCGCAGGAGTTCGTTTCGAATCGCGTCGTAATCGGAGAGCAGATCCCGGCCCTCCGTCAGCCAGGCACCGGCATCCAGAAGATGAACCAGGACGCGTGTGCGCTCGATATGGCGCAGAAATTGGTGACCGAGGCCGGCTCCTTCGCTGGCACCCTCGATCAGGCCCGGAATGTCCGCCACCACGAAGCGAGCGTCGCCGAGGCTGACGACTCCAAGGGAGGGGCGCAGGGTGGTAAAGGGATAGGAGGCGACTCTCGGGCGCGCAGAGGAAATGCGCCGGAGCAATGTCGATTTGCCGGCGTTCGGGAAGCCGACGAGCCCCACGTCCGCGAGCAACTTCAGGGAGAGGTGAATCGCCAGACTCTCACCGGGTCGACCATCGAGGGCAAAATCCGGGGTCTGCCGGGTGGAATTCTTGAAACGCGCGTTTCCAAAGCCCCCATTTCCTCCCCGGGCCACCACGAAGCGCTCGCCATCCCGGACCAGGTCGACCAGGATCTCCGGTTCCCGTCCCTCCTCCACCTCCTGGTCGGCATCGGAGATCAGCGTGCCCACGGGTACCCGGATCTCGCTGTGCTCCCCGCTGGCGCCGGTCTTGCCCCAACTTCCTCCGTTCGCACCGTTTTGGGCTTCGACGACGCGTCGGTATTGAAGTTCGGTCAGGGTATTGAGATTTCGGTCCGCCACTAGAACCACATTTCCACCGCGCCCGCCATCGCCGCCGTTGGGCCCCCCGAAGGCCACGAATTTCTCGCGTCGATAAGCGACCGCACCATGGCCGCCCTTGCCCGCGACGACACGGATCGTCGCCTCATCGACAAAGGGCTGGGCATGCTTCCCGGACTTCACGACGGCGCTCCTCTCCACGCCCATTCGAGCACGTGGGGGTCTTCCCCGTCGTGGGAAAGCTCAGCGCGGTCCGGGATTCCGGCGAAAACGCGTCGCGATTCCCTGTCTACTGCTCGGGGTTACTCCGCGGTATCGATATGGGCGTGCATTCGGCCCCTCGACTTGTGATAACGGACCACGCCCTCGGAAAGCGCGAAGAGAGTGTAATCCCTGCCGCAGCCCACGTTCTTGCCGGGGTGGATTCGGGTACCGACCTGCCGCACGAGAATAGAGCCCGCGTTCACGGTCTGTCCCGCGAATACCTTGACTCCCCGCCGCTGCCCGTTGCTGTCGCGCCCGTTGCGGGAACTGCCCTGCCCCTTCTTATGCGCCATAACGATTCTTCCTCGCGGTCACCGGGATCGTCGACCCCATTCGTTCAGTCGTTTCCCGAATTCGGTTGACGATGCCGGTTTTCGATTGCCGATCTCAGTCGTCGATGGAGTCGACTTGGATTTCCGTATAGGACTGCCGATGTCCCTGGAGCCGATGGTAGCCCTTGCGCCTCTTCATCTTGAAGACACGGATTTTCGGATGCCGACCCTGGGCCGTGATCGTGGCCTGGACCCGGGCGCCCTCGACGGTTGGCGTTCCGATCTTGACGTCGTCATCGTCGCCCACCATCAGGACATCGCCCAACTCGATCCGGGCCCCGACTTCACCGGGCAACGACTCTACCCGGACTCGCTCCCCGGGCTCCATCCGAAATTGCTTTCCACCTGTGCGAACTACGGCGTACATGATTTCCTCGTTTCCCGGCTCTCTTCAGGAGCGCGGTAGTATCCGTGATTCCGCTTCATCGTCAAGCGGTTGAGGTTCCTGGGCCGGCTCGGCGGCCGGACTGTAGCCGGACTCGCCAGCCAGTCCAGGTTCTGCGGCTTGCGAGAGGGCCGCCGGCTGGGACTCGGCCTCCGAGGGCTCCTCTTCCGGGGAATCGCCCTCGGCGCTCTCCGCTCGCTCTACTTTCTCGGCTTCCCCGGCTTCCCCCGCCTTTTTGGCCTCCGAGTCCTCGGCCTCCGCGAGGGCCGGGAGCGCCTTGTCCCGAGGGGACTCCTCGGCAGGCAGAGCTTGTGCCTCCTCGACGGCTTCGGGCTCGTCGGGGATCTTCGCCGCCGGGGAAGTTTCGCGACTCTTTTCGGCCGCATCTCCGCGGCCGCCACGTCCCCGTCGCCTTGAGCCCTCTCTTCTCTTCCCTCCGCGGCCAGCGGGCTTCTTGTTTTCGCTGCCCGAAGTGCTCTCCTCGGCGGCCTTCAGCCAGCCGAGATCGGTCGCGATTCCGGGTCCGCGATCCAGGGCCTCCACTTCGAATTGCTCCTGGTGGAGCCCCGGGCGGGCCCGAATTTCGATCTTTCGCCCGAGTTCTTCGGAGAGTCCCACGAGGGTCTTGTGTTCGCTGCCAAGGAGCCGCTCCGCTACGCGTGGCGCCACCGTGATGGCGATATGCTGGCCGCTGAATCGCGGCAGGGCGCTGCGGATCTCCCGAAGCAGGTTGTAGCTCACGCTTTCCCCGGAAAGCATGTAGCCCCGACCCTCGCAATGACCGCATGGCTCGCAGATCGTCTGGATCAGATTCTCCCGCGTCCTCTTGCGGGTCATCTCGATCAGCCCGAGTTCGGAGATCTTGAAGATATTGGTCCTGGCCTTGTCGGAACGCAGGGCATCCTGAAGTGCGCGGTAGACTTTCTCGCGGTGGTCCGCCGACTCCATATCGATCAGGTCGATAATGATCAGGCCCCCGATATTGCGGAAGCGCAGCTGGCGGACGACTTCCTGAACCGCTTCGAGATTCGTCTTGTAGACCGTTTCCTCAAGATCGCGCTTGCCCACGAAACGGCCGGTATTGACGTCGATGGCCGTCAGCGCTTCGGATTGATCGACGACCAGGGAGCCTCCGGATCTGAGGGGCACCTTGCGTTCGAGATTCGCGTGAATCTGCTCCTCCAGCCCGAAGCGGTTGAAGATGGGCAGGGAGTCCTGGTAATGCTCCAGTTCGGGTTTCGGATCCGCGACGAACTCGCTCACGAAAGTTTTGAGGGCCTCGTGGATTTCGGCGCTGTCGACCACGATGCGCGACGTCTGGGGTCCTGCGAGATCACGCACGATCCGCAGGGGCAGATCGTGTTCGGCATGCAGGACGCAGGGGGCGGGTTTCTCGGCTCTGCGGGTCTGGACCGATCGCCAGATCGAATCGAGATAACGGATATCCGCCTCGAGATCGGCGTCCCTGGCCTTATCCCCCGCCGTGCGAATGATGAAGCCGAGATCCTTGGGCCTGAGGGATTCGACCACCTCGCGCAGGCGTTTGCGTTCCTTATCCGAGCCGATGCGCCGGGAGACCCCCACGCGACGCGATGCGGGCGTAAGGACCAGGTGGCGGCCGGGGATGGAGATATTCGAGGTGATCCTGGCGCCCTTCGTGCCGATGGGCGCCTTGGCGATCTGGACGACGATTTCCTGGCCCTCGGAGAGAACCGTATCGATGCGCGGCGGGGCCATGCCCCGCCGTCCATTTCGGCCCCGGCTCGGGCCGGGAGGTGCCTTGTCTCCATCGTCTCCGAGGGAGTTGTCGAAGTAGTCCCCGACGTAAAGGAATGCGGCCTTCTCGAGCCCAATGTCGACGAATGCGGCCTGCATCCCGGGCAGCACGCGGCTGACGCGGCCCTTCACGATATGCCCGACAACACTCTTGCTTCGTTCGCGTTCTATGTGGAGTTCCGTGAATACGGAGCGCTCCAACAACGCGACCCGGGTCTCGCCCGAGTCCGCGTTGATGATGATTTCATTCTCCATGGATGGCGTCGCTCGCTACCCGACAGCCCCCGCGGCCCCCCGCACGGATTCATAGGAGATTCCGTTGGAAAGATGCGTAGAGCTTTCGTGGCGTTGGCGAGTCGCTTCGGGGGAATGACCTGATCCGCCGTCCCCCCAGGACAGGCAGAGTCTTTGCTGCTAGCGGGACAACGAGGCGCGGCTACCGGGCCTCGCGTGAAAGTTCGGATACTCCGGTCTCCCGAAATCGATCCTGAGATCGTGGACTCGCACAGTTTTGAATATTCTCTTTTTCAGACGGAGTCGGCTGACTCTGGTTTTGTTCCGTGCCTGCGCACGTCCGAAGGACTCGAAATTTCCCGCGGGTCGGCAATGTCGCCGTCCTTTCCCCAATTGCGTCATCGAATCCGACGGCCCCGGTCGTCTCGTGCCCCCAAAACCTAGCTTTCGCCAATGCGCTCTCCGGGTCTCCCCGACTGCCAGTAAGGGCAGTTCGGCTTTCCACTCTCGTGGTGACCTTGATTGGCGTTCGGGCTCCAGTACTTCGGATACCGCCGCGCTTTCGCGGGTGGATCCTCCGGTTGTGAACGGCACCCGGAAGCCGACGCGCCCAGCTGTCACTCAGCGGGGTCGCGCTTTCCGGGGGCAGACGATCACCAAGCCACCTCCGTGTAATTTCAGTAGGGTACGATCATGGATTCAGAGCCCGACGTCAATACGGATCCTCGCCGGCTCCTGCCCTCGGTTCATCGAATGATCGAGGAACTGATCGTGGAGAATCCGCAACTTCCTCGTTGGGCCGCCTCTCGTGCCGCCCAACTCGTTCTCGCCGACCTCCGCAGCGAATTCGAGTGCGCCCCCGTGGGTGCGCCGCCATTTCGGGCCGGCGAAAAACATCGGGATCCGATCCGGGAAGCGGCCGGCATTGCGTCGGATCTCGCAAACGGTGGTCCCCGAGGGGTCGTCAATGCCACGGGCATCGTTTTGCACACCAATCTCGGTCGGGCTCCCCTGGCGGGGGGCGCGGCTCGAGCCGCGGCCAGCGCCGCCGCCGGCTATACGGATTTGGAACTCGATCTCGCGTCTGGCAGTCGCGGTGATCGGCTGGAAAGTGTGGCGGGTCGACTCCGCCTGCTTTCGGGAGCCGAGGCCGCCTATGCGTGCAATAACAACGCCGCGGCATTGCTGCTGGCCCTCAATACCCTGGCCGCCGGAAAGCAGGTGGTGGTTTCGCGCGGGGAATTGGTCGAGATCGGAGGCTCCTTTCGGGTGCCGGAGATCATGCAGCGCGCAGGGGTCGAGTTGGTCGAGGTCGGTTCCACCAACCGGACCCATTTGCGGGACTACGAGGCGGCGATTGGATCCGGCACCGCGATGCTTCTCAAAGTGCATCGCAGCAACTTCGAGCAGCGGGGTTTCGTCAAGGAAGTGGAACTCGGGGAGTTGGTCGCCCTCGGCGAGCGCCATCGACTCCCCGTGCTCGAGGATCTGGGAAGCGGGACCCTGGTGGATCTCACATCACGGGGGCTCCCATCCGAGTCCTTCGTGCCGGGTCGCATTCGCACCGGCGTCGACCTGGTCTGTTTTTCGGGGGATAAATTGCTGGGTGGCCCCCAGGCGGGACTCGTCCTGGGCCGCGATCGGCATATCACCGCCATGCGGAAGAATCCCCTTGCGCGGGCGCTTCGCCTCGACAAAATGAGCCTGGCCGCTCTCGACTGGACCCTCGGAAGTCTGCTGGATGGGCGCGCCGTCGAGGAGATCCCCCTGCTCGGCCAGATTCTCCGGCCGGCCGGGGAATATCGGGCGCAAACCCGTTCCTTCGCGATGAAATTGCAGGAAAGAGCGGCCGCGGAGGGAATATCCGTCGAGCTCTCGGTCGTCGAGGATCGGGTTCCGGTGGGTGGGGGCTCGCTGCCCGGTTTCGAATTGCATAGCTGGGTGATCGCGGTGCGTGCGGAGATCGGCTCGGAAGAGTTGGCCGCCCGTCTGCGTCGGCTCGAATCCCCCGTGCTGGCCAGGGTGCGGGATGCCCGGCTTCTGATCGACCTGCGGAGTGTGGCCGTCGAGGAGATTTCGCTGCTCTTCGAGGGTCTGCTCGCCGTTCTGCGTTGAATCAGCGAACGCCATTCTGTAGTTTTCCCTGCGGGTCGCGTCTTCGACATTGGGCGTGGTTCCCAACTCGCATAGGGGGTGCCTGGGTTGAGGGCAAATGGATCCCGGTCTGGCATCGGAACTTCATCGAGGCCATTGGAATTTCTGCGGGGCCCAGGGCCGCGAGTGATCGCCGTTGGTGCCGGCAAGGGGGGCGTTGGCAAGACCTTCGTGGCTACGAATCTCTCCGTGGCCCTTTCTCGCCTGGGCCATCGAGTGGTGGCGGTCGATACGGATCTCGAGGGTGCGAATCTCCATACCTGCCTGGGCGTTGCGAACCCCCAACTGAGCCTTGCAGATTTCGTATCCGGGCGGGAGGAAGACCTTCGCAAACTCCTGCTGGATACCGATGAGTCCAATCTGCAGATCATTGCCGCGACCCATGCTCATCTTGGCGACATGCAGCCCTCCCAGAGTCGGCGGCTTCGATTGATTCGCGAACTTCGAAGACTGCCGACCGATTATGTCGTGATCGACCTGGGGGCCGGTTCCCATTCAGCGGTGCTGGACTATTTCCTGATGGCCGACCATTCGCTGCTGGTCATGGTTCCCCAGCCGACGTCCGTGGAGAACGCATACACATTCCTGAGGGCCGCCTTCTATCGGAAGTTGCAGACGGAAGCCTCGAGTCATGAAATGCGCAATCTCGTCAGCACGTCGATGGATCCACGCAACGAATTGGGCATCCGCACGCCGCTCGAATTGATTCGGGAAATCGAAGGCCTGGGCCCGGTGGAGCAGAAGCTCATCCGCGAGATCGTGCAGGGCTTTCGGCCCCGGATCATGATCAACGAGGTCCGCAGCGCCGAGAACGTGAAATTGGGCTTCGCGGTGGTGAGCGTATGCCGGAAATTTTTTGGCATCGAGGCCGATTACCTCGGCTACGTGAACCATGAAGACGAGGCCAGAATGGCGGTGACGTCTCGCAAGTCCCTGATCGGATATCACGAGCGCTCGGATGCGGCCGGCTATGTGCAGCGCATCGCCGCCAAGTTGATTCGTCTATCCGATGACTCGCGCGGATCGGTTCGAGGGCGGCGAGAAAAGGCGCAACGGGGCCAGACGACCGGAGGCTCCGTCTGGACGTCCGGATGAGTCGCCCACCCTGGGGGTCGATTTGAAGATCCTCGACGAGATGAGCCCCTACGAGGTGTTGGAAGTATCTCCGATCGCTTCTTCCGAGGAGATCGAGCGCGCCTACCGGCACCTGCTAGACGCCTACGAATCGGATTCCGTGGCGCTGTATTCACTTTTTGGAGAAAAGGACGCTTCGGTGATTCGTGAGCGGATCGAGCGGGCATACCGAGTACTGGTGGATCCGGACCTACGCGAGAAGTACGATTCCCGAAGCGGGATGGATTCGGCTCCGGCTGAACCGATCGCGAGTGGCTCCCAAGCTGCTTCGAAGTATCCAGAGGAGGAGATGATGGCCTTTGAGGAGGAATTGATTCACGAGGGTTCCGAGTGTAATGGCTCGCTCCTGCGTCGTGCGAGAATCAGTGCCGGCTTCGAACTCGAGGAAATTTCCGAGGTGACCAAGGTGAGCGTCGGAACGCTGCGCCACATCGAGGCCGACAATTACGCGGATCTTCCCGCGACGGTCTACGTTCGCGGATTTGTGACGGGGTACGCTCAGACGATCGGGCTGAATCCCGAGCTCGTCGTGCCGGGCTACGTGGAGCTGGTCGAAAAAGCCCGGGCCGACCAGGGGCGCAGTCGCTTCCTGGGCCGTCGCTGATCCAGTCGCTGTTGTTGGGGTGGGCACTTTTTCCGATGGAGGGGAGCCGGGGCGCCCGGCTGATGCCGCCGAGGAACCGACCGCCGCTGCCTCGACTCGGATGATCTCTTTCACGGTTGACGAGGAGTTGGCGGGCGAGCGCGCGGATCTTGCGCTCGCGAGGCTCTCCGGGCTCCCCCGGGCCCAGATTTCTCGCTGGATCGATGGCGGCCACGTGAAACTCGCCGGGGCGCCCTTGGCTCGATCTAGTCGCAGGGTGAGCGAGGGGGATGTCCTGGAGGCGACTCCTCCCGAGCCCGAGGCCTTCGAGCTCAGACCCGAAGCCATTCCGCTGCGGATCCTCTACGAGGATTCGGATTTGATCGTTGTCGACAAGGCGGCCGGGATGGTGGTTCATCCGGGCCCCGGTCACTCCAGCGGAACTCTCGTCCATGCACTGCTGCACCACTGCGGGGATCTCGCGGGTGTCGGGGGCATTCTGCGTCCGGGCATCGTGCACCGGCTGGATCGGGGGACGACCGGCGCCATGGTGGCCGCTAAACACGACCGATCCCATAGGAGGCTCTCGGAGCAATTTCACGAGCATACGGTCGAGCGCATCTATCGCGTGGCGGTGCGCGCCATGCCCGCCGCGACCGAGGGCCGGATCGAAGCGCCGATCGGTCGCCATCTCCGGGATCGCAAACGGATGTCCATTCGTTCTCGATCGGGCCGCTCTGCGGCGACGCGTTGGACGGTACTGGAAAGATTTCCCTCAAGTGGAATGGCGTGGCTCGAGATTCGTCCGGAAACGGGTCGCACCCATCAGATTCGGGTTCATCTGGCATCGATCGGATCACCCGTGTACGGGGATGATGTTTACGGACGTGGCCGGAGGACTTCCATCCCCGGTGTGCTGCGACTCGAAAGACCGGGATTGCACGCGGCGGTGCTGGGCATCGACCATCCGAGCAGCGGCGAGCGGATGCGCTTCGAGGCCCCCCTAGCCAGCGACCTGGTCGATCTACTCTCGGATCTGCGCAGGAGGGAGGCATGAGGGGGAAGCGGGACGCTGAGCT
>PVBE012581707.1_pt1 | contig 41349 bp, 40 predicted proteins | sample 1631181 | NCBI WGS metagenome assembly PVBE01 (sample SAMN08397723, study PRJNA350692) | Marine metagenome, whole genome shotgun sequencing project. | isolation source: water | place: Pacific Ocean | collected 2012-04 | reverse complement strand
GTGTTATTGCATGCACTGAACGTGATCTCTTGTAACGCAAGATCCGGAATCCTCTTGGACTGTTTACTGGCAGGCGTCATAAGACTGAGGCCAGGCCCATAGGCAACAATCTCGATCTTTACGGCATCGATGCCTAGTGCTTTTTGAATATTAACGGCGTTGTTAAGCGCTATTGCCTGAGTACGTGCATCATCTGTGCTCACCTGAATAACCACCTTATTGAGAACTTCATCGGCGACGACCATTGTTGCTGGAGAAAACCCCGCCAACATCAGAAAAAATACAGGTACGAGCTTTTTGATCAACTTTTTCATTGTGCCTCCTGTTTCAGATAGTGGAATAAATACCGGTCACTCGCTGTTTCGGCCAATGACGGGTCAGAACATTATAGAGGCCTATGAATTGATGCGAGATAGCACGACAAGCCAGCCCCTGCACAATTCGGCCCATAGCAAACGAGTCAACGAGAACGAGATTGCCTGCAATGCTATAGGAAAACGGGTGGGTCATCTCTATAAACAGGCATATAGTGTTCACCAATAGGGGAGATCACCGTCGTGCTCGCAACATCTGCACCTGCCTCAGCACGAGCTTTAGCAACATCTTCTCTCTCGCCAAAAGTCTTCATCTGCCCTGGGTCTTGCATTTCCATCAACGCAAACACCTTGCTCTCATCTGGGTTGGTTCCCGCCCAGATCAGATTTACTTTCGCTTTCTCCATTTCTGTAGCCAGGTCTTGGGTCATTTGCACCCATCGCGCAAAGCCTTTGGAGATATTCACTGTGGCTAATATTTTCATTGGCACTCTCCTCGTCGATATATCGCTGATCCCGTTCTAGAAGTCTGGAAATATTACAGGAGCGTATGGGTGTGCGCGAGGGGCATCATTCCAAGTCCCTGAACCACACCAAACCTACAATTACTATATTACCCACTAGTGCGAAACAAGAACCCCAGGGGCGAGATGATCGACATCTGCTCGTCGGGCACCTTGGTCGGCAAGATCTCCCGGTACTCGCGATTAAGCGCCTGTATAAAAGTATGCCAAAATGATGGCGGGGGCTAAGAACCGATGACCAGGGCGGTTTCTGCCTGTCTTTCCCACTGGGCGGCGTCAGAGCGCTTATGGAATGTCGCCGACACTTACGGCGGGTTCTTTATCCGAACCTGGGCGCGATAACGAACGCGTCCCGTTCGTGTCACACGTCTATGAATGGCTGCCATGGCAGCTCCCTCAAGCCGTTAAGACACCCGGCATTACCGGGACGCCTGGGAATCTGCTGTACCCTGTTTGCACCACAGGGCGTTGGCCACGCGGAAAATGAGGTGCAAGTATTTAAATAAATGGTGGCTATGGGTGGACTTGAACCACCGACCCCGGCATTATGAATGCCGTGCTCTAACCAGCTGAGCTACATAGCCACGGTGGGGGCGCGAATTTAACGCGAAACCCCGGATAGAACAAGGACAACCCCCCTGCTTTTCGCTTAGTTTTGCGAGAGATCTGCCATTCATCGATACCCATGGCAGCCCTAAAGTCAGGTAGAAATTGGCGTACAGGGCGGATTCAGAGGCGTTTTCTTCAAGTGATTTGATCATAAGATAGACTCACAACTGAGGGCCGGGCAAGCTCAGGCCAGTAGTTGGAGATTGTTGTACTATTCAGGCAGTTGTACGAGCAATATGGGAAAGCATCTTTAATTCTTTCAAGCCAAAGGATCAGGAGAGAGGAATGAGTAAAGTCGATTACGAGATTTACAAACTGCAAAAACGGGTCACCAATGGTGGCATGAATCGTCGTGAATTTATCAAGGCCGCGACCGCCATGGGTTTTGTCGCGACCGCGCCGGCCCTGTACAGCCATGCAGCACACGCCACGCCCAAAAAAGGTGGAACCTATCGAGTTGGATTTGGCGGTGCCAACACAGGCGATATGCTGGATCCGGCTGATAACGGCGATACCTTCATGATTAACATGAACATGGGTGGGTGCCGAAATGCCCTGGTTGAGGTCAACGCCAACGGCCAGGCTGTGCCCGAATTAGCTGAGAGCCTTGAACCCTCAGCCGACGCTAAAACATGGGTAGTTAAACTGCGCCAGGGTATTGAGTTTCACAGTGGCAAAACCTTTGATGCCGATGATGCCATTGCTTCTCTGGAGCATCACCGCGGCGAGGATTCAACCTCTGACGCAAAAAGTGTTGCCAATTCTCTGGGCAATATCCGCAAAGACGGGCAAAACACGCTTGTCTTTGAGCTCGAAAGTGGTAATGCCGACTTCCCCTATCTGTTGAGTGACTATCATCTGCTGATGGGTTCAGCTGACGGCTCCGGGAAGGTCGATTGGGCCTCAGGTGACGGCACCGGCTCTTTTGTCGTGAAGAGCTTCGAGCCAGGGGTAAGAGCACATATGGTGCGCAATCCTAATTACTTCAAATCCGGATGCGCTAACTTTGATGAAGTCAAAATGACGGCGATCAACGACGCCGCAGCCAGAATGAATGCAATGGCAACAGGCCAGGTAGATGCAATCGTTCGCTGTGACCTTAAGACCGCTCCCATGCTTGAGAAAAAATCCGGAGTCAGCGTGATCCAGGTATCGGGTACTAAACACTTCACCTACCCGATGGATGTCCGACAGGCGCCATTTAACGACAACAACGTACGTATGGCGCTCAAGCACGGCATTGATAGGGAAGCTTTTGTTAACACGGTCCTTCGTGGCTATGGCTCTTTGGGCAATGATCACCCGATCAGTTCCAACCAGAACTACCACGCCGGCGACCTACCCCAGCGCCAGTATGATGTCGACAAAGCCAAGTGGTATCTCAAACAAGCGGGTCTCACCGGTCTGGATGTCGAGATCGCGGCTGCAGATGCGGCTTTCAATGGCGCAGTAGATGCGACCCAGCTTTACTCGGAAGCTGCCAAGGCAGCGGGCATCAATATCAAGGTAAACCGGGTATCTCCCGACGGTTACTGGAATAACGTCTGGATGAAGGTTCCCTGGAGTGCCTGTTACTGGAGTGGCCGCCCGACCGCGGATTGGATGTTTACGATCGGCTACAAGGCTGGTGGTAACTGGACTGACAGTTACTGGGACCATGCCCGGTTCGAAGAGCTTCTCGTCGCGGGACGTGCTGAACTTGATGAAGCCAAGCGCAATGAGATTTATGTTGAGATGCAGACCATCGTCTCTAACGAAGGAGGCGTCGTGGTACCCTGCTTTGCCAACAATGTCGATGCAGCATCTGACGCCTTAGGGCGACCTGCCAAACTCGCCGGCAACTGGGAATTGGATGGCTCACGCAGCATTGAGCGCTGGTGGTTCAAGTAAGCCAGGCATAGCAACAGCTGTTCTTTGAGCGGCTGTTGCTGGCAGTAAGCAGAAAAGGCCCGGATCCTTTCCGGGCCTTTTCTTGCCTGAGTCTGATCCCTTCTCACAATGCAAAACTCACTGCTCCGACTGGTTCTAAGGCGCCTTGCACTTGGCGTCCTGACGCTGATCGCAATCTCTTTACTGATTACGGTAGGGGTTGAAGCCCTGTCAGGAGATGTCTGCACCGCCATGATGGGCCAGATGGCCTCTGAGGATAAAGTAGCTGCCTGCCACCGAGCGCTTAATCTGGATCGACCGGTACATCTGCGGTACATCGAATGGCTGGTGAATTTTGCCCAGGGAGATATGGGTAAGGCCCTCACTAATCACCGAGAGGTTGTCGATGTGATCGGCAACCGAATCGGCAATACGTTTTTCCTGGCTATCGCATCGGATTTGATCGCCATCCCCATCTCTTTGGCTCTGGGTATTGTGGCCGCACTTTACCGAAACTCACTTTTTGACCGATCCATCTCGATGATCACGCTAAGCGGTGTTTCGGTTCCCGACTTTTTTATCGCCTACATTCTGATGGCAATTTTTGCGGTCTCATTCGGAATCTTCCCTGCAATCTCGAACGTAGATGACACGATGGCTCTCAGCGAACGCATAGTCGCCTCTGCGCTTCCCGTGCTGACCCTCACCCTTGCCGTGAGCGCGCATATGATGCGGATGACGCGGGCTTCTATCGTCAGCCTGATGGCCAGCCCCTATATCGAAATGGCTAAGCTCAAGGGCGTGAAGCCAGGAAGAATTATTGTTTTCCACGCTCTGCCCAATGCCTGGTCACCCATTATTCAGGTCATCATGCTGAACCTGGCCTGGCTCGTTGTGGGCGTAGTCATCGTCGAGGTCGTTTTTGTTTATCCGGGGCTTGGTGCCCTCATGATCGACGCGGTGTTTCTGCGTGACATGCCTATCGTACGCGCCACAGCAATGATATTCGCCTCGGTCTATGTGATCCTCAACCTTTTGGCTGATATTCTTTCGATGGCATCAAACCCACGGCTCATGCACCCAAAGTAAAAGACCGTGAATTTCTGGCAGATACTCAAACAGATGAACTGGGCCAGCCGGTTTGGAGTTTTTGTAGTCAGTGCCTTCGGTTTTTGCGCTATTTTTGCACCCTGGCTTGCGCCTTATGGTCAAAGTCAAGTCGTAGGTGATGTATGGGAGCCTTTATTTGGAGAGTTCATTTTTGGTACAGATCAGATCGGCCGGGATATGTTGTCGATGCTGATATATGGCGCCCGAAACATGATCGCGCTCGCACTGTTGACCACTGCATGTGCTTTTGGTTTGGGCTCTCTGCTGGGCTTTCTTGCGGCTACCATGCGGGGCTGGGTTGATCAGGTGCTCAGCCGTTTCGTTGATATCGTCATCTCCATTCCCACGCTGATCTTTGCCCTGATCGTGCTCTCTTCTACGGGAACCTCTGTTCTCGCACTCGTCACGGTTATCGCGATCATCTACGCTATGCCGGTCTACCGGATCGCCCGCGCAGTCGCGATGGATATCGAAGTTATGGAGTTTGTTGAGGCTGCACGATTGCGCGGTGAGGGTCTCTGGTGGATCATGCGCAAAGAAATCCTCCCCAATGCCTTAACGCCACTGGCAGCAGAATTTGGCCTGCGTTTCTGTTTTGTTTTTCTGCTGATCAGTGGGCTCAGCTTCCTGGGTCTGGGTTTACAGCCACCACTGGCAGACTGGGGCGCCATGGTGCGCGGAAACGCAGACGGAATCGCCTGGGGCTATATGCACCCGCTGGTGCCCGCAACCTGCATTGCACTTTTAACTATCGGTATCAACCTGATTGTGGACTCGGCAGTCCAAAAGGCCAGTGGCCTGCGTGACGATCAGTAGACACAACCCCGTCGAATCGAGAAGAGCCTCGCCATAGTCAAAGATTGGGTATAAATCTGCCCTTACTCCTGCGGTATAACGTCCGGGAAACCCTCAGCGCGTAACTCCTCACCCGTCGCCTCTTCCATCATCTTGACCACATGTGGGGTCCATGCATCTCCGCCATAGCGCTCCCGTGACGCCAGAAACATCTGCTCGACCAGGGTTGCCAGTTTGAGTGGCACATCCAGGCGACGACCCAGCTCGGTGACAAAACCAAGATCTTTCAATCCAAGATCAGTGGTGAAACCGGTATTCAAACTTCCGTTCAAAATCACTGGAGCCCAATCCTCAAACTCCCGGCTGCTGCCGGAACTGGCCGTAATTGCCTCGTAGCACCTGGCCAGATCCAGACCACCACGTTTTGCCAACATCAGGGCCTCACCCATAGCTACAAGGTCGACCAGACATAACAGGTTGGTAACCACCTTGATCAGTGATGCGTTACCGATTTCCCCCATGTATACGATCTGGCCACTCATAATCTCGAGCAAAGGCCGATAGCGCTCAAAAACGGTCTCGTTACCCCCCGCCAGCAATGTCATTTCTCCCCTGGCCGCCCGATGCACGCCACCCGTTGCGGGACATTCAAGTACGTCGACACCCCTTTCTTGGGCAAGCGTAGCAAGCCGCTTCATCTCGTCCACATCGGTGGTGCTCATCTCGATCCAGCAACTTCCTGCTGTGAGCATTTCCAGCGCACCACCCGACCCGCTCATGACTTCGGCACAGATCGCCGGCGAGGGCAAACAGGTCATCAGCACATCAATGTGGCTAGCCACTTCCTGCACTGATCTCACACCGCTTGCCCCGACCGCGACTAACTTCTCGACCGCATGGGGATCGCGGTCATAAACCTTCAGGCTATGGCCCGCATCGAGCACTTTTGTGGCCATTTTTGACCCAAGCATACCCAGGCCAATAAATCCGCATTTCATGAGTTGACCCCGGTACGGCTACGTAAATCAGACATTAAAACGAAAGTGCATGATATCGCCGTCGCTGAGCATGTAATCTTTTCCCTCCAGCCGTAGCCGGCCCGCCTCCCGCGCGCCCTGCTCACCCGCGTGGGTAATAAAATCATCATAGGCAACAGTCTCGGCCCGGATAAAACCACGCTCGAAATCAGTGTGAATCTCCCCCGCCGCCTGCGGTGCGGTAGCACCAGTGCGCACAGTCCAGGCTCTAACCTCTTTAGGTCCGGCGGTGAAAAAGGTCTGCAGGCCCAGCAGCGCATACCCCGCACGGATCACCCGGTCGAGGCCAGATTCTTCAAGCCCAAGATCCTCCAGAAAACTGTTTCTATCCTCAGGGTCGATCTCCGAGATTTCCTGCTCGATGGCCGCACTGACCACCACCAACTGTGCCTGGGTTTGCAGCACATGCGCCCGCAACTGGGCAACCTGGTCATTATCTTCTAGATCCTGCTCAGAGACGTTGGCCACATACAGTACTGGCTTGGCACTGAGCAGGCACAGCGGTTTCAGTGTTGCAGCAGCGTCGATATCTTCCAGCAAAGCCTGCAGACCCTGCTCATCTCCCAGCGCACCGTGTGCACTGCGCAGGCATTCGAGTTCACGCAGGATCTTTTTGTCGCCCGTTTTTGCGGCCTTGGCAGTGCGCTCAATGGCGCGCTCCAGGGTTTCAAGATCCGCCAAGGCCAATTCGGTTTCGATAGTAGCCACATCAGCCAGCGGCTCGACCTTGCCGGCCACATGAGTGATGTCGCCATCACTGAAGGCGCGCACAACATGAATAATCGCATCCACCTCGCGAATGTGTGCGAGAAAACGGTTACCCAGGCCCTCCCCTTTAGAGGCGCCAGCAACCAGGCCGGCGATATCGACAAACTCGATTGCAGTTGGTATGACAGATTTGGGGTTGATCAGTGCCGCAATTTTCCGCAGACGCGGATCAGGCACCTCGACAATACCCACATTCGGATCAATGGTGCAAAAAGGGTAGTTCTCGGCCTGGGCGCCCGCCCGGGTTAACGCATTAAACAAAGTCGATTTGCCAACGTTGGGCAAGCCCACGATGCCACAGCGAAAACCCACTCAGGATGTCCCCGGAGGATCGCTATGTAATTCGTTCATCACAGATGCCAGGTCGCCGCTGAGCAACCTGTCGACCTGCCGCACAGCCCGGTCAATGGCATCCAGGATGGCGTCACGGTCTGCCCTTGACGGTTTCTGCAAGACCCAGTCAGTGACGTCGTCCGCATTCCCTGGGTGACCGATCCCGATCCGCAACCGGACAAAATCACGTGAGCCCAGTTTCGAGAAGATATCGCGAAGCCCGTTGTGCCCGCCATGGCCACCACCCCGTTTCACCCGGATAGTGCCCGGTGGCAAATCCAGGTCATCGTGCACTACCAGGATTTTTTCGGGTGCAAGATCAAAATATGCTGCAACACTCGCCACCGGAATACCACTTTCATTCATGAAGGTCTCCGGTTTGAGCACGCGCACCCGCTGATTGGCGATGCGCAGATCTGCCAGTGCTCCGCGGAACCGGCTGTCGCCACGCAACTGCATTGGCCAGGCGCGGGCAAGTGCTTCTAGAAACCAGAACCCCACGTTATGGCGAGTGCTCTCGTAGCCGTTACCGGGATTACCCAGACCGGCGATCAGTGAGATAGCTGACATAACTGCCTGGCAGATCGACACACAGGTGTAACTGGGCGACGCGCCGTCGCCCGACCAGGATGCGTAACGAGACTGCTTATTCTCCGCCTTTGTCGTCGTCGACCGCGTCAGGTTCAGAATCGGCTTCGGTCCCGTCGGCACCCACTTCATCTTCCTCAGCCTCTTCCGGTACCTCCTCCTCGATCACCTTCGGCGCCGTGATAATGGCAACCGTTGGGTCATCCCCTTCGTGATAAGCCGTCGCGGTGAGTTCAACTCCTTCAGGCAATTGCACATCAGACAGATGCAAAGAGTCATTCATCTGCATCTCGGAGACATCCAGCGCGATGTACTCAGGGAGATCCTTGGGCAGACAGGTAATGTCCAGCTCCATCATCGGATGGGCCAGAATGCCGCCGTCCATCTTTACGCCCGGAGCAACATCGGCTCCTTCAAAGTGCAGCGGCACCTTCATATGGAGTGTCTCGGTTGCCTTGATCCGCTGGAAATCAATATGCAGCACAATCGGTCGGTGCGGATGCATCTGCACCTGCCGCAGAATCACCTGCTGAGAACCAGCCTGAGTCTTCAGATCAATGATGGCCGAATGGAAGGCCTCCCGCTGAAGACTATGCATCACCTGGTGGTGATCCAGAATCAGAGTTTCGTTGTCTTTTCCCGCACCGTAAACGACGGCCGGTACCTGGTTTTCAAGACGCTGGCGCCGGCTCGCGCTGGTGCCGAACGCTTCCCGTGACCGGGCATCGAGTACGTAGTTGCTGCTCATTAAGGGGTCTCCTTGCACTGGCGCATCAGGCGCCGTCTTTATCTCCCGGAAGTGCCGGGCTGATTAGTCCATAAACAGGGAACTGACTGAGTCACCGCTGGCGATACGCCGGATCGACTCGGCCAGCAAGCTGGCTATACTGATCTGCCGGATTTTTGCACAGTTACGTGCCTCATCCGACAGCGGGATCGAGTTCGTCACCACGACCTCGTCCAATTCTGATGCCTCGATACGCTCAACGGCAGGGCCGGAAAGTACCGCATGGGTGCAACAGGCCTTAACCTGGGTTGCTCCGGAATCCTTCAGTGCCAGTGCTGCCTCGCATAGCGTGTTGGCTGTATCCACCATGTCATCCATCAGAACACAGGTACGGTTATCCACCGAACCGATGATATGCATCACTTTGGCCTCGTTGGCGCGCGGGCGTCGCTTGTCGATGATGGCCAGTTCCACGCCGAGTTGCTTAGCCATCGCCCGGGCCCGGACAACACCACCGACATCGGGCGATACCACCATCAGCCCCTCGGGCTCATGCCGCCACAACTCGCCATTCAAGACGGGGGCGGCATAAATATTGTCGACCGGGATATCGAAAAAACCCTGGATCTGATCTGCGTGCAGATCCATGGTGACGACCCGGTCTGCACCGGCAATGCCGATCATGTCGGCAACCAATTTAGCCGTGATCGCCACGCGCGCGGTGCGCGGTCGACGATCCTGGCGGGCGTAGCCGAAATACGGAATCACTGCGGTGATGCGTTCTGCCGAGGAGCGGCGCAAGGCATCAATCATGACCAGCAACTCCATAAGGTGCTTGCTGGCCGGCATACAGGTGGGCTGGATCACGAAAACATCGGCGCCCCGCACGTTTTCCATGATCTCTACATTGGCCTCACCATCGCTGAAGGTGCCGACCAGTGCCCGACCGATGCCGATCCCCAGTCGGTCAGCCACCTCCATGGCCAGTGCCGGGTTGGCATTGCCAGTAAACAGCGTCAGGTCATCTATGGCCATGGGAATTCTCGCTGTGGGAATTTTGGGGATTGGAACTTTCGCAAATGGCTGGGGTGCCAGGATTCGAACCTGGGAATGCCGGAATCAAAATCCGGTGCCTTACCACTTGGCTACACCCCATCAGGCTCATCGGTAAACGCCGGGTTCTGGTTGATCCCCCGTGCAATCAATCCATCCCATGTCCCTGGTAACTGATCGATAATCTGCTGGCCGATCTGGGCATCGTCAAGGGCCAGAAAAACTGCTGACCCGCTACCTGACATCTGGGCCGGGCCAAACTTACCCAACCAGTCCAGACATCGACCTACCTCGGGAAACCGCCGTCTTGCCACCGGCTCCAGATCATTGTGCCGATCACCGTTAAACGGGCCCGGTATTCTGATTGGCAGGCTGTTTCGTGTCAATTCCGGGTCAGCGAATATTGCCGCTGTCGAAACGCTGATCTTCGGCCAGATTATGCAGTATTGCTGTACCGGCAGGGCCACAGGGGTCAGCCGCTCGCCCACGCCCTCACCCCAGGCCGAACGGCCGCCAACGAACAGCGGCACATCCGCCCCCAGCGCCAGCCCCAGTTCTGCCAGTTCAGTCGGGGTAAGCCCGGTTTTCCACGCCCGATTCAACGCAACCAAAACCGTGGCGGCATCCGAACTGCCACCCCCAAGGCCAGCACCCACGGGGATACGCTTGGCCAGGTAGATATCTGCCCCCAATTTTGTCCCACTGATAGCCTGCAGGCACCGCGCCGCGCGGACACTCAGATCATCGTCAGGCAGTAGCGGTGAACCCAAACGCCGGATTATGCCGTCACTGCGAATATCAAATTTGAGCGTATCCCCAAAATCAAGTAACTGAAACAGCGTCTGCAACTCATGCAGGCCATCTTCGCGCTGACCCAGCACATGCAGAAACAGGTTCAGTTTTGCCGGCGCTAACCAGGTCCTCATTGCTCTGTCTGCGCGGCAGACGCAAATCCCAGCCAGCGCTCCAGCAACAGTTTAACCACCAGTGTGTCCCCGGCCAGTTCTCCCCGGGTCGAGAGCGCCTGCACTGTTTCGGGCCATGCACTTATTCGAATCTTGCGAGGCAACACCGTCTCACCGAATGCCCCGTATTCCCGATAAGCGATATCCCATCCTGCCTGGCTGAGTGTAACCAGGGCTCCTCGCGCATCGGTTTGCATCGATCTGATCTCTCCAGGCGCTGGCAAACCTCGAATCCAGTAGCCCAATGCTTCAAAGGGAATGTGCCAACCCGTAGCATCAAAAAGAGCCTGGCTGGCGCTGGGCGCCTCGAAAATACGGCCCTGCCCATCACGCAACCGGGCATTAACCGGATCAACCCACAACCGTATCTTGCCCCCTCCGAAAGGACCAAAAAGATCAATCTGGGTCTGTTGTGCCTCCTTTTCCCAGCGCAAGTTCGCGCTGGTGCCTGAATCGGCCGTACGTATGGCGACACGACCGGAGAGTTGCCACTGGGTCAGGGCTTCAAGCTCGGTACGGCGCGCCTGCCACAGCGCATCGGGTTTGCCACCCGGCGTAACCGACTCCTTCGGTACGCTGGCACAGCCTGTTACCAGCAGCATTGCCACAAGCACGACACAGCCAGACCGGATCACTGGCCGAATTTCCGCAACGTATCAATCAGCACCGGGTTGTCAGGATCACTACTTCTGCCGTCCTCCCAGGCTGAACTTGCCCGGGCCTTATCACCCAACTGCCACAATACCTCACCCAGGTGGGCTGCAATCTCGGCATCGGGTTGCTGATCCATAGCAATCTGCAGGTATTCGAGTGCGAGTTTCAGGTTGCCACGCCGGTAATGCACCCAGCCGAGGCTATCGAGAATATAAGGATCTCCTGGTAACAGGGTCAGCGCCTTTTCTATCAGCGCCAGCGCTTCTTCAAATCGCCCGGTCTTGTCGGCCAGGGTGTAACCCAGCGCGTTATAGGCGTGTGCATTTTCTGGATTCAGTTCAATCAGTCGCCGCATGTCTCGCTCATGCTCGATGACGCGATCGAGAATCGCGGTCACCAGGCCTCGGGCATAAAGCAGATCGGGATCATCAGGTAGGTCCACCAATGCCGCATCCAGTAGTTTTAACGCCCGCTCAGGTTGACCGCTATCACGCAGCACCTGTTCCCGGGCCAGGTATACCCGTATCTGCTCGTCCTGAGATTTGGGCGTGACATCTGCTAGATGTCTAAGCGCCTCGTCATTTCGGCCAGCCTGTGCAAGCACAAAACCGATGCGCATCTGCGCATCGAAGTAGAGTTCGCGCGAGGAAATCTGGCGTAACAGCGCCAACGCTTCATCATAGTTACCCTGCTCGCTCGCAATCCGACCGAGGTAGAGGTGGCCGCGTTCTTCCTGAGGGTATCGCTGCAAGAGTTCCTCAAAATGCATTCGAGCCCGTGCCAGTTCACTACGGTTTAAGTTCAGCGCACCCGCCGCGTATAGCGCATCAATATTATCGGGCTCAAACTCGAGCAGTTTCTCAAACTGGGTCAACGCAGCGCGGTTCTCATTCGATTCAGCCAGCAATCGCGCATAAGCCAAACGAAAACGCGATCGATCAGGGTGGCGGTCAAGAAAGTCCTCAGCGTAAGCATTCGCCAGCTCGTACTGACTCTGCTCGCGCAAATGAGAAAGCTTGAGCAACGCTGCATCTTCCCACCCCGGGATCAGCGCCATGGCCCGATCGAGTGCGGCTTGTGCTGCCACTTCTTCGCCAGCTCGGTAAGCAAGCCAGGCGGTCGCAAGTTGCGCCGAACCTGCATCATGGTAATGCAAGGCGACCCGCTCCATCAGAGGCAACCAGCGACCGGGGTCTTGCCGGCGCCCCAGGGTCTGGGCAATGTGCTGCAACAGCGCATTGCCTTCCTCGGGCATGAGCGCAACCAACTCCACCAGAGTGTCAAAAACCGCTGATTCCCGGTCAAGTGCAATCAGGGCCTGCAGACGCATAGTCAAGGCACGCCGGTCTTGCGAATCATTTTTCGCCAACAGCTCGCTGACCCTCAACGCCTGCTCAAACTCACCAGCCTTCATGGCCAGGCCAAAAGCGCGCAAGGCAATTTCTACATTAGCGGACAGTTCCGCCGCCCGAACCATGGACTGAACCGCCGTCGCTGGATCGCCGCGGCGTGCAGCCACATCACCGAGCAGGTACTCGAAAACCAGTTCCTGGGAAAGGCCAGCCACCATCAGCGGCGGCTGGGCTGCTGGCCGGGTCCCATGGGATTCGGGTACCACACCGGCACAACCCGCTAGCACCAGCCCCAGGCATAGTGTGCCGGCTACAGAAGATTTAAAGTGTGTCACGAGAACCCGATTTGCAAAAAACGCGCGCATAGCGCTCACTCGGTCAGAATAGCAGAATCACTGTGACGACGGTGAACAGTCTTGCATGGCAACGCAGTTTTTCCCATCATCTTGACGTGCTGCCTTGACATGGCCCCAGTGCCAGTGAAAATAGCGCGCAAACCACGTAAAATATTGATTAGATGCATCTTCTTGCCCTAGGCCTCAATCACCGCACAGCCCCAGTCGCCTTGCGCGAGCAAATGGCGTTCTCCCCAGAACAGTTGCCGGACGCCGTGCGCTCTTTGGTGTCGGGTCCCGATATAGCGGAAGCGACCATTTTGTCGACCTGCAACCGTACCGAGATTTACTGCCGCCAGGAACAATCTGCCCCGGCCCCGGTCTTCAACTGGCTGCGAGATTACGGCGAGTTACCGGAAGAGGCGCTCGATGGATCAACTTATGCGCTGGGCGGCGAACAGGCTGTACAACATGCCTTCCGCGTGGCTTCAGGCCTGGACTCCATGGTGCTGGGGGAGCCTCAGATTCTCGGGCAGATGAAATCTGCGTTCTCAGTTGCGCACCAAGCTGGCACAACCGGCAAGATTCTCAATCGCCTATTTCAGCACACCTTCTCAGTGGCCAAACAGATTCGCACGGATACCACCATCGGCACCAGTGCAGTATCGGTCGCTTTTGCAGCAGTCGATCTCGCCAAGCGCATCTTCTCGCAATTAAACGAACAGACCGTTTTGTTGATTGGTGCCGGGGAAACGATTGAACTGGTGGCGCGACACTTAAAGCAGAACGAGGTTCGGCACATCATCGTGGCCAACCGCTCCATCGAACGCGCCCAAATGCTGACTGAGCAACTGGGCAGCGAAGCCGTATCGCTTGCTGAAATCCCTGCCCGACTTCACCAGGCAGATATCGTCGTTGCCTCAACCGCCAGCACCTTACCGATACTGGGTAAAGGTACCGTCGAGAGCGCGCTGCGCCGGCGCCGGCACCGACCCATGTTTATGATTGATCTCGCGGTGCCCCGCGATATCGAGCCACAGGTTGATGAGCTGGATGATGTTTTCTTGTATACCGTAGACGATCTTCAGAACGTTATTGCCGCCAACCAGGCCTCGCGCCGTGAGGCCGCCGTCGAAGCTGAGAAAATCATTGACCTGCAGGTACTACGCTTCATGCACTGGATGCGATCACTGGACTCTGTGCCAACCATACGCTCTTTGCGTGACAGGGTTGAAACTCTACGTGAGATCGAAATGGCCGACGCGCAGCGCCGCCTGGCCAACGGTGAGGACCCGGAACAGGTTCTGGAACACTTCGCCCGCAACCTCTCGCGCAAGTTTGCCCATGCGCCCAGCCAGGCACTGAAACAGGCCGGTCAGGAAGGCAATGCCCATCTGATCAGTACTGCCCGACGCCTATTCAAGCTCGCCCCCTGACCATGAATCCTCAAATGCGAGCCAAGCTCGAGCACCTGATTGAGCGACGCGAAGAAATCAATGCTCTGCTGTCGGACCCCACGGTTATTGCCACCCAGAACACTTTCCGCGATCTGTCGATCGAACTCGCCGACATCAGTCCGGTGGCTGAACATTTCGAGCGCTACCAGGCGCTGGATGCAGAGCTCACCGAAACCCGTGACATGCTAGAGGATGATGACCCATCGATCCGACGTCTGGCGCACGACGAGCTGCCACAATTACAGTCTGACCTGGAGGCGAACCGCCAGGCTCTGCGTAAGCTGCTGATTCCGCGCGACCCTAACGACGAACGCAATATTTTTCTGGAAGTGCGTGCAGGCACAGGCGGTGATGAAGCGGCGCTCTTTGCCGGTGACCTATTCCGCATGTACCAACTTTATGCCGAAAAACGGAACTGGCAGGTGGAGGTGATGAGCCAGAGCACCGGCGAACATGGTGGCTACAAGGAGATGATCAGCCGTGTCGTGGGGCGTGGCGCCTATTCCCAGCTGAAGTTCGAATCCGGCGCCCACCGGGTACAACGGGTGCCCGAAACAGAGGCGCAGGGTCGAATCCACACCTCAGCCTGTACCGTAGCGGTGATGCCCGAAGCCGACGAAATCGACGATGTCGAGATCAACCCCACCGACCTGCGGGTAGATACCTTTCGCGCTTCCGGTGCAGGCGGGCAACATGTCAATCGTACTGACTCAGCGGTGCGCCTGACCCACCTGCCAACCGGCGTGGTCGTAGAGTGTCAGGATGAGCGCTCTCAGCACAAAAACAAGGCACGCGCGATGTCGATTCTGCGCGCTCGGCTACTTGAGACCAGGATCCGTGAGCAAAAAAACGAAGAAGCCCAGAACCGGCGCAATCTGGTAGGCAGTGGCGACCGCTCCGAACGTATCCGCACCTACAATTTCCCCCAAGGCCGGGTAACAGATCATCGCATCAACCTGACCCTTTACAAACTCGACGAAATTCTGACCGGTGATCTCGAGTCGGTCATCGAGCCGCTGGTGGCCGAACACCAGGCAGACCAACTGGCCGCCCTGGGCGGTGACTGAAACCACAGCTTCAGCGCTGCTGCGCCAGGCAACCGGGGCGCTTGCCGGGTGCAGTGATACCCCACGCCTGGATGCCGAGATGCTCCTGCAGGGCGCCTGCGATATTGATCGCACCGCCTTCGCCCGCGACCCAGACCAGTTAGTCAACAACGAAAAAGAAATTGTGTTTGCCGGTTTACTGGCGCGCCGCTGTAGTGGTGAACCCATCGCTTACATCCTGGGACGCAAGGAATTCTGGTCGCTGGAACTTTCGCTCAATGAAGCCACCCTGGTGCCACGCCCGGAGACTGAAATTCTGGTTCAGGCTGTACTCGATGCGGTACCGGCAAATGCGGCTATCGACATCGTAGATCTTGGCACCGGCAGTGGCGCCATCGCGTTGGCGTTGGCCCGCGAGCGCCCGCTGGCCCGGATCACGGCGACCGACATCAGTGCCCGCGCGCTCGAACAGGCAATTCAAAATGCCGCTCATTTGGGCCTTAGTGTCCGATTCTGTCAGGATGACTGGTTCGCCGCGCTTACGGGAAAACGTTTTGACATCATCGTCAGCAACCCGCCTTATGTGCGCGAGAATGACCCTGCACTTGAGTGCGGTCCGGCTCGCTTTGAACCGGCAAGGGCGCTGTTCGCGGGTACCGATGGCCTCAGCTGCCTTCGCCAGATCTGCGCGGGCGCCATGGAACACCTCAAACCCGCAGGCATGCTGGCCCTTGAGCATGGCCACGACCAGCAAACCATGCTGGCCACATTGTTGTCAGCTGCCGGACTTGAATCTATAGTGCATTTTGACGATCACGCAGGGTTGGCGCGAGTCACCACAGCACGAAAACCTGCCAGCATCAGGAAATAGCCCCTTACCCAAAATACCCGACCAGATCATGTTCATTTCAAACCCGAAGATCCCCAACCCCGACGAGGCGCTTGCAGGGCGTTTCGAACCCATGACCCTGACAGACCGGCACTACCTCAACGGGACAACACTTAAGCCACCCTTCCCGGCGGGTGCCGAACAGGCGGTACTGGGTTTAGGCTGTTTCTGGGGTGCCGAGCGCTGTTTCTGGCAACTCGATGGTGTTCTAACCACGGCGGTCGGCTATGCCGGCGGTCACACACCCAATCCCACCTACCAGGAAGTCTGCTCGGGTATGACGGGGCACACCGAGGCGGTGCTGGTGGTCTTTGACCCTACCCGAATCAGCTATGAGTTGCTGCTGCAAGTATTTTTTGAATCACATGATCCCACACAGGGCATGCGCCAGGGCAACGATTTGGGTACCCAGTACCGCTCTGCCATTTACACCTTTAATGAGGCACAGACCATGGCAGCTGACGACATGACCGGACAATACCAGCGAGCCCTGAACCGTGCTGGACTCGGTAACATCACCACAGAACTGGCGCCAGCCGCAGATTTCTTCTACGCCGAGGATTATCACCAACAGTACCTTGCCAAGAACCCCAGCGGTTACTGCGGTCTAGGTGGAACTGGAGTGCGCTGCATCGACTCTGTCGGCGCAGACGCTACCTGATAACCTACTCTGCCGCGGGCGGCTTTATCGGCATTGGGAAGGGGGCAACGTTACTGCCTTTGGATTCTCCGGCGGGAACGATCTTGGCCTGGCCTTCTTTTTCCACCTCGTCAATACGCACGACGGCGTGCAGCGGAATATAGGTCCGTTTGACCCCGGCGAACTCGCTCTTGAGTTTTTCGTCGGAGGGATCCACCACAAGCTGTGAGCGCTCACCAAACATGATATCAGCCACCTCAACGAAGGCATACATACCGCCCTGGGACACCTCGTGGGCATAAACCTCGTAGATATTCCCCTGATTATGAAAAATAATTCGGAAAATGTTTTTTTTAGACATGGGTGATTCAGACCTGAGGCCGCGTCATGTGGGCGTGGGATTATAACAATGCTGGTTGCATGAAAAACTACTGTCTTTGACAATATTTCTCGGCTGCCCTGCTTCGAGTTTAGAATTTCCCCTGTGAGGATTCCGACCTTCATCCGGACCAGCGCGCTCGCCGGCACGATGCTCCTATCGGGGCCTGCAGCCGCATTGCCTGAATCTGTCACACGGTTGATACAGGCTAACGGTATTCCGGCCGATTCCATCAGTGTCGTCATGAAACGGGTGGGCGCCCCAAAAGCCCTTATAAACCACCAGCCCACCGTGCCGCGCAACCCGGCATCGGTTATGAAACTGGTCACCACGGCCACCGCGCTCAACCTGCTGGGACCCAAGCATCGCTGGCAGACCGACGCGTTGATACTGGGCCACTTTCAAGGTGATACCCTGACCGGTGACCTCAGCCTACGGGGTGGCGGTGATCCGTGGCTGGTGATAGAGCGCTTCTGGCTGCTGGTACGGCAATTACGCGAGCGTGGGCTGACCCATATACGTGGAGATCTTGTTCTCGACGACAGCCTGTTTGATCGAAGTGCCATCCGCACAGAGGCCATCGATGGCAAGTCCCGGCGTAGTTACAACACACCCCCCAATGCCTTGCTCGTGAATTTCGGCGCTACCTCACTGAAACTCGATTCGCGCATGAGCCGTCTCAGCGTCATTGCTGATCCACCCGCCACAACCGTGCACCTGACAAATACTGTCAAACTGGACAATCGCAGCTGTACCGATCGGGCCCGGCGGATCACGCTCAATGTCGATGAGCATCAAGCCCATACCGGTGTGCTCATCGGCGGCACTTACCCGATCAATTGTGGCCAAAGCATTCTGCGCCGCACCCTGCTGCCACACGGCCAGTATGTCTACGGTGTATTCAAAGCATTATGGCAAGAGTCCGGCGGTACGCTGTCTGGTAACTGGCGCTATGGCAAGACGCCTGCTCAGGCCACGATACTGGGCCAACTGGATTCGGTCTCGCTCGCTGAGGTCATCCGCTATACCAACAAGTTCAGTAACAACGTGATGGCGCGCAACCTGCTACTGACTCTGGCCAGCGAGTTCGCGCCTAAGCCGGCAACCCCAGCCAAGGGTGCACAGATCATCCACGACTGGCTCAATGCCGTCAATATTGCGATGCCAAACCTGCTCATCGACAACGGTGCAGGACTCTCGCGCGACGCCAGGGTCACCGCCGAGGGGCTCGCGACACTACTGGAGGCCGCGACCACACTGCCCTGGTGGCCCGAATTTATCGGTTCATTGCCAATCGCGACTGTCGATGGCTCATTACACCGGCGTTTCCATGGGATCGCCAGGCCGGGGCGATTGCGGCTGAAAACCGGCCTGCTACGAGGTGTGCGTACGCTGGCCGGCTACGCCATTGATCCCGCTGGTGATACCTGGGTCGTTGTTATTCTGCATAACCATGCCCGGGCCACTGAGCCTATTGGCATCAAGATCCAGCACCAGTTGCTTCAGACCCTGTTCGAAAATCATCCGCGGGAAACCAATTAAGCCGCGCCCAGGTTTGAAAGAAAGGCCTGAATTGCGCCCGCCACCGGCTCGGGGTCATCCATGTGCAGATGGTGCTTACCGGCAAGCCATTGCACCTCGCCAGCCTTTAGTGCGGCAAGACGAAGCTCTAAGCTCTCTCGCTTGGCCAGCACCCCCTCTTTAGCAAGCAGCACTTGTGTGGGTATCTCGATGGCGCTCAGATAAGCCAACACCTGTGGCTCAGTCAGGAATACAGGCGATGGCAAGCGCAGGCGCGGATCACTGCGCCAGCGATATCCATCCTGCTCTTTATAAATGTTACGCATCACCAGGGCGCGTGCTGCTGCTTCGCTCATCTGCCCGACTCGCGCACGAGCTGTCACGATCGATTCCAAATCAGAGTAAACCGCTGCTGCCTTGTTGTGCATTTCGCCGTGCGCCTTTATCGAGTCACGCAACCGTGTGGGTACTTTCTCTGGCGATTCTGAGGCCGGACCCAACCCTTCGATCAAAACCATAGCCTTGACACGGGCCGGCGCGACTACAGCTGCCAACACCGCAATCGCGCCACCCAAAGAATGCCCGAGGATCGACATCTTGGGCCAACTCAAGGCATCAGCTACTTCAAGCAAAACAGGAACGTAATCCAGCAAATGGTAGCGACTGCCCGCTGGACGGTGCTGCGAGTGGCCATGCCCGGGTAAATCAATCGCCACCAGTTGAGCTTGCGGGAGATAAGATGCGAGTCGGGCAAAACTCGCTGCGTTATCTAACCAGCCATGTACGGCAAGCAATGGAGCAGCGCCCCGGGGGCCCCAACGCAGGCCCTGAATTGTGCCCGCACTGGGCGTTTCAACTGAAAACATCTGGCCGTCCATAGGCGCTAATTCTCCTTCCCAATGGCCTCCTTTCAAGAGGCGTTAGAACGTAAATACCTGTTTTTTATGGTGAACCTGATAACCATTCAATCTAGAGATGACGGTACTCGCTTCGTCTTTTACACTCTATTGCTTCTGTCAAGACTATCATTTGAATCTGATTACGTATAAATATAGGCAAAGTTAATTTACATAACTATTAATATTTTTAATACTTATTATTACCCCATTTGAGGACGCTGTTATGTCACAAGCGACGCAACCGAAGAACAACGAACTGGCGCAGGCCGTGCGCCACTCATTCACCTTGACCGATAACGAAACCGGCGAATCCTGGGAGTTACCTACGCTGCACGGCAGTGTCGGCCCCAAGGTGATCGATATACGCAAGCTCTATGGTCAGACTGGCGCCTTCACTTACGACCCCGGCTTTACCTCCACCGCCTCATGCTCATCAGAGATCACCTATATCGACGGTGAAGCGGGGATATTACTGCACCGCGGATACGCCATAGCAGAACTGGCGGAGAACACCGACTTCATGGATGTATGCTATCTGCTGCTGCATGGCGAGTTGCCCTCGCCTGAGGAAAAAGAGCAGTTTGACGGTGACATTACCCGCCATACCATGTTGCACGAACAACTGGTCCGCTTTTACAGCGGCTTTGTGCGCAGTGCTCATCCAATGGCAATCATGGTTGGAGTCGTGGGCGCCTTGTCAGCTTTCTATCATGACAGTACGGACATCAATGACCCACTGCAACGGATGTCAGCGGCCCACCGGCTGATTGCCAAGATGCCCACGATTGGTGCCTACGCCTACAAGTACTCCCTGGGGCAACCATTCATGCAACCGCTTAACGACCTCACCTATTCTGAGAATCTGCTGCGACTGATGTTCGGCGTGCCCACCCAGGAATATCAAGCCAACCCGGTATTGGCCCGGGCCATTGATCGTATCCTGATTCTGCACGCGGATCACGAACAGAATGCCTCAACCTCCACAGTGCGCCTGGCCGGCTCATCCGATGCCAATCCCTTTGCCTGTGTAGCTGCCGGCATTGCCTCGCTGTGGGGCCCAGCCCACGGGGGCGCCAACGAAGCAGTACTGAACATGCTCGAGGAGATCGGCACCAAAGAACGGATCCAGAAATTCGTGAAGAAAGCGCAGGACCCGGATGACCGTTTCCGGCTGATGGGATTTGGTCACCGGGTGTACAAAAATTATGATCCGCGAGCGACCGTCATGCGCGAGACCTGTCATGAGGTACTGAAAGAGTTGGGGATTCAGGACCCGAAACTAGACCTGGCGCTCGAGCTTGAACGAATCGCACTGGAAGACCCTTACTTCGTTGACAAGAAACTCTACCCCAACGTCGATTTCTACTCAGGAATCATCCTGCGTGCGCTGGGCTTTCCGACCAACATGTTTACCGTGCTGTTCGCGATCGGACGCACCGTCGGTTGGATTTCCCACTGGAAAGAAATGATGGAGTCCTCTGAAAGCCGAATCGGGCGCCCACGCCAGCTCTACGTCGGCAAAGAAGAGCGCCCATTTACTGCCGTAGCGCAACGCGAACATACTGAGAAACGTTCAGGTTGGGCCTGGCTGTGGGGTGGAAACCGTAAGACGACCGACGCCTGACCAATCCCGTCGCTGCCAAAAGCCGGCGCCCTTGGAGTGCCTCGTCTACAAGAGTAGCCGCAAAGCGGGGGTTTATCTCTTTGTGGCAACAGCGGAGTCGCTCGACTCTCTCCCGACTGCGCTGCTAGACCAACTGGGCCAACTGCACTGGGTCATGGCGCTCGACCTGACCAAGCGCAAAACGCTGGCGATCGCAGACCCCGCTACAGTTCTCAACAGCATAGAATCACAGGGTTTCTATCTGCAGCTGCCTCCGGGAAGTGGCACTGACTTATGCTGACCAAAGTTCTTTTTACACTCGCGGTGATACTGGTAGTGGCGCTGGTCTTTCGGACCAAGAGCAAGCCACCCAAGGCCGTGACCGCTGCACCACCTGCCAAGGGCGGGATTTCAGCTGGAATGGTCGCCTACTCACTTCTCGGCCTGGTGATCGCGATCTCAGCGCTGGTTTTTGTTCTGCACTGGCAGGATCAGCACCGGATCATTAACATTCGGATTACGGACAGTCAGGGTGCAACCCTGAGTTTCCAGGCCTACAAGAAGGCCGTCGAGGGCCGGCGCTTTACCACAATCGATGGTCGAGCTATCGATCTGGCCGACAGCGACCGTATCGAAATACTGGAAAAGGAAGACTGAAAACTATCAGAACGTATGCTGACTTACCTGGTGCGGGGCTCTGATGGCTGCGCACCCATCTTAGGCGTCCAACGAAAATCGTGCAGGTTGGCATTCAGATCGACGTCACAACGCAAACTCACAAGCCGCCGGGTTAGCACGATGCTATCCAGTCCCCTACGCAGTTTCTCGCCCAGTTTACCTGGCACCTCTGGCGAAGCCTTTATTACCCCATCGAGATTGCCATAGTCGTGCAGTAGCCGAGCTGCGGTACGCACCCCGATGAAGCGAATCCCCGGTATTCCCAGAGCAGGATCACCCGCCAGGCTCAACAGGTCGATCAGTTGTTCCGGTTCAACGCCAAAACGCTCACGAATCCAGACATGGTCACGAACGGCATCGTTGAAATGATCGACCACAGTAATATGAGCGCCGACCAGCTGGCAGAAACTCTTATCAGTCGAGAGAATCGCCACATCAAACCGTGCTCCGGCAGTACGAGTTGCAATTGATGCGATCACATCGTCTGCCTCAAAGCCCTGCGCGGATAACGCCTTAACACCGTTAGTAGCCAGCGCAGCCAGTATCTTCGGCAAGTTGTCCCGCAGATCTGTGGGCATACCCGGACGGTCTTTCTTGTAGTCGGGGTACTCACTAGAGCGCCAACTCGGACCCGGCTCTTCCATCACCAGGATCACATGGCTGGGCTGGTGGTGACGTAACGCCCGGCGTACTGAAGCGGTACAGGCTGACAACACCGCCTCATCCCGATCCTCCGCGGTGTCCGGAACACCGGCATGAATTCGGCGTATCAGGTTGAGTCCATCAATCAGCAATACCAACATCGGCGTCCTCCCTACTCAGGGTGGACGACCCAGTATACGGCCACTGGCAGGATTTTGCGCTAGAGGATGTAGCGCGACAAATCCTCATCTTCAGCAAGACCAACCAGTTGCCCATCGACATAGTCCTGATCAACAACCACATGCTGTCCAGAACGGTCTGCCGCCTCAAAAGAAACGCCTTCGAGCAGGCGCTCCATGACGGTATGCAGGCGTCGGGCGCCGATATTCTCGGTTTGCTCATTAACCTGCCAGGCCACCTGAGCAATGCGGTCGATGCCGGCCGGGTCGAACTCCAGGGTCACACCTTCGGTGTTCATGAGTCCAGCATACTGCTCGGTCAATGAGGCATCTGGCTCGGTCAGGATTCTTACAAAATCAGTAGTACCCAATGCATCGAGTTCCACCCGGATGGGCAGGCGTCCCTGTAATTCGGGTATCAGATCCGAAGGCTTGTTTAACTGAAAAGCGCCAGAGGCAATAAACAGGATGTGGTCTGTCTTAACCATGCCGCTACGGGTACTGACGGTGCAACCCTCGATCAGCGGCAACAGATCGCGCTGGACCCCCTCACGCGAGACATCACCCCCCTGGCGTTCACTATGGCCAACAATCTTGTCAATCTCATCGAGAAAGACGATGCCATCCTGCTCGACACGCTCCAGCGCCTCGTGCTTAAGATCGTCATCATTCACCAGCGTACTCGCCTCTTCCTCTGTCAACAGGCGCAATGCCTCGCGCACTCTGACCTTGCGGGTAATTTTTCGTTGGCCGCCCAGATTCTGAAACATCCCCTGCAACTGATCCGTCATCTGCTCCATCCCAGGCGGCCCCATGATCTCCACCCCTACAGTGGGACTGGCAACTTCTACCTCGACTTCCTTCTCATCCAGCGTGCCTTCGCGCAGTAGCTTACGCAGTCGCTGGCGACCAGCACCTTCCTCATTGGTGGGGGCTGTCTCCTGGTCTGGCGCACTCGACCCGCGTGCCGGAGGCAATAGCAGGTCGAGCAGCCGCTCCTCCGCTGCATCTTCAGCACGGGGTCGGACCCGCTCCAACGCCTCCTCGCGGGTCATCTTGATCGCCATATCTACCAGGTCGCGGACTATCGAGTCGACTTCACGGCCAACGTAACCCACTTCAGTAAACTTGGTAGCCTCAACCTTGATGAACGGTGCCCGGGCCAGTCGTGCCAAACGGCGGGCGATCTCGGTTTTACCCACCCCGGTAGGGCCAATCATCAGGATATTCTTAGGTGTAATCTCGCTACGCAAAAACTCATCTGGAACCTGGCGCCGGCGCCAACGGTTACGCAGGGCTATCGCCACCGCACGCTTTGCCTGCGCCTGACCAATAATGTGCTTGTCGAGTTCTTCGACAATCTCGCGGGGTGTCATTTCGGACATGCTGTCGCCCTGTTAGGAAATCGTTTCAGTTGCCAAGCCGCAAGACGGGTCGTACGACGTGTCCCAGCCCGCCGTCACCGGGTGTCTACGTAATATCGAGTTCTTCGATCGTGAGTTCACGGTTAGTGTAAATACAGATATCTGCCGCGATATTCAACGACTTCTCGACGATTGCTCTTGCATCGAGATCGGTCTCGGTGGCCAGTGCCCTTGCCGCTGCCTTGGCATAAGCACCACCTGAGCCGATCGCCATGATGCCCTCTTCCGGTTCGATGACATCACCAGTCCCCGATAGAATCAGCGACACCGAGGCATCAGCAACTGCGAGCAGTGCCTCCAGCCGGCGCAGCATGCGGTCGGTGCGCCAGTCCTTGGATAACTCAACCGCAGCGCGCGTGAGATTACCCTGGTGCTTTTGCAACTTACTCTCGAACCGCTCAAACAGCGTGAATGCATCTGCTGTACCGCCAGCAAACCCCGCGATGACCGTATCTTCGTGCAGCCTCCGGACTTTGCGCGCATTACCCTTCATCCGGGTATCGCCCAGAGTTACCTGGCCATCTCCACCGATCACCACCTTGTTATTGCGGCGCACCGAAAGAATGGTGGTGCCCCGCATCTGTACTGTACTCATTAAAGACTGCTCACTTTCTTATTAAGAAGGATATCGGGTCACTCCTAACGCCTTTCAACCTCTACTCCACGAGTTTAAGTGTGGGTTTACCCCGAGGGGCCAGCTCCTCCAATGACCCCTCATCTTTGTCGTCTGACGGCATAGATTCAAAAGACATACCCTGGCGAGTCTCTCGGTCGAATACAGCAATGACGGCACTAACTGGCACCATGACTGGCCGTGATACCCCCCGAAATCTAGCTGAGAAGGAGATAAATTCGTTACCCATCTCCAGGTCATCGACGGCCTGGGAACTGACGTTAAGTACGATCTGCCCATCCTCGGCAAACTCACGAGGCACGTCAACACCACGGACCGCCACGTTGACCAGCAGTTGCGGCGTCAGATGATTATCGATCGCCCAGTCACAGATTGCCCGTATCAGGTAGGGGCGCCGGGAGCCCGGTTCAGTATCGTCGGTTGCCATCAGAGTCCAGGCACGGCATCAGGCCTCAGGCGGCTCGGATCTCCCGCTCGGCCTCACTAAGGCTTGCCTGAAAAGCTGGCCTGTCGAACATATGGTTACCATATTCCAGAATCTTGGCAGCCTGGCGCGGTAGGTTGAGTTGCAACAGGGGTAACCGCCAAAGCAGGACTGCCAGGTAGGAGTCCACCAGACTGATATCATCTCCTAGTGCATATTTTTGCTGTGAAAAATGGTTCGACATTGCCAGCAAACCGTCCCACAGACTCTTGCTGAGTTTCTTATCCGGCCGGGTGCCCGTGGTCACACAAGCCTGAACAGCATCCAGCCAGTCACGCCTTAGCCGCGACATCATCACCCGGGCCTGGGCGCGTGTCGTGGGATCACTGGGCATCAGCGGCGGATGCGGATACCGCTCATCAATGTACTCGGTGACCACCATACCTTCATACAGCACGAGGTCACGATCTACCAGCGTCGGCGTTTCACCGTAGGGGTTAAGTTCAGCAAGCGCCTCGTCGGTACGCCCATTAGTGGTGAGGATGATCTCGCACTCTATTTCTTTTTCGTGCAGGACAAAGCGGCAGGCGTGGCTAAAAAGACAAAGTGGTCCAGAATAGAGTTTCATAACTGATTATCCAGAACGATTATTTCAAACACCCACACAGTGCCATGGCGCACCACGCTGGCTGCCGTCAGTGGATGTCGCGCCAGTACTCCTTCTTCAAGGCATAGGTAAGCCCGACAAATAACAGCATAAAGATCATGACCCAAAAGCCGATCCGGTAACGCACCAACTTAGCAGGTTCTGCAAGATAGACCATGAAGTTAGTTAAATCACGAATGGCCGAATCGTAGGCCGCCTCGCCCATCTCGCCCGGCGCGATCTGCTCAAACCCGGTGATTTTAACTGCACCGTGAGACTCGTCGAAGTGCGCTTCACGCATGCCCTGCCATTGATACAGCACGTGAGGCATCGCCACGTTCGGGAAAAGTGCATTGTTCCACCCGGTCGGGGAACTCTCATCCCAGTAAAAACTACGCAAATAGGTATAGATCCAGTCAGCACCCCGGGACCGGGCCGTCAGGCTGAGATCCGGTGGCACGACACCAAACCAGCGCTTGGCATCTTCAGGTGCCATATTCACCGTCATTAACTCGCCCGGTTTCTCCGCGGCAAACATCAAGTTCTCACGCAGTGTCTGGGCATCAATCTCAAGGTCCTGAGCCATCCTTTCATAACGCATATAAGAGGCTGCGTGGCAGGATAAACAATAGTTCACAAAGGTGTGTGCACCGCGGCGCAGCGAACCCTTATCTGACAGGTTGAGATAAACCGAATCCAAATTTTTACCTCCCCCGCCTGAGGCCAGCAACGCCGGTGAAACCAGTAGGGTTGCAATCAATGCCAATTTTTTCATTATGCTTATCATGGCCTCTACCTCACCCGGTCCGGTTCCGGCTTGTTCCGGTCCAGTTTGGTATAGATGGGCATCAAGAAGAAGAAGGCGAAGTAGATCACCAGTCCGATCTGCGCCCAGGTTACGTTCTTGAACCAGATAAGGTTCACGTGGCCCGGGTTTACGGTACCCAGGTACCCCAGCATTACGAAGTTCACTGCGAACAACATCAGCATAGTTTTGTACATCCAGCCGCGGTAGCGGATCGAGCGCACTTTGGCTCGATCAAGCCACGGCAGGAAGAAGAACATCACGATTGCCGCACCCATGGCGATCACGCCCCAGAGTTTGGCGCCACCTGGGAGCCATTCAAAGGTCACCGCACGCAGAATCGAGTAATACGGCGTGAGATACCACAGTGGCACAATTTCCGGCGGGGTCTGCAGAATGTCAGCCGGGGCGAAATTGTCCTTCTCCAGGAACCAGCCACCCAATTCGGGCACGAAGAAAACGATGCCTAGAAATACGGTCATGAACACAGCTACGCCAAAAGTATCCTTCACGGTGTAGTAAGGATGGAACGGAATGCCGTCCACCGGGATACCATCCTTATCTTTGTTCTTTTTGATCTCGATGCCGTCCGGGTTGTTCGAGCCCACCTTGTGCAGAGCAACGATGTGCAGATACACCAGCAGTGCCAACAGCAGCGGCAACAGAATCACATGAAAGGCAAAGAAGCGGTTCAGGGTTGCATCCGAGATCACAAAGTCGCCGCGAATCCATTCGGCCAGGGGCTCACCTATCCAGGGAATCGCCCCGAACAGCGAGACGATCACCTGGGCACCCCAGTAGGACATGTTGCCCCAGGGCAACAGGTAACCAAAAAAGGCTTCTGCCATCAGGGCGACGTAGATCACCATTCCCAGCAGCCAGATAAGCTCTCGTGGATTGCGATGCGAGCCATACAGCATGGCCCGAAACATGTGCAGGTACACCATCAGGAAAAACATCGATGACCCCACGCCGTGCAGGTAGCGGATGAACCAGCCCGCTGGCACATCGCGCATGATGTATTCGACTGAGGTGAACGCCAGGTCAGAATCAGGTTTGTAATGCATCGTCAGGATAATCCCGGTGACGATCTGCAGCACCAGCACCACCAGCGCCAGTGAACCGAAGTAATACCAGATATTGAAGTTTTTCGGCGCGTAGTACTGCGCCATGTGCTCCTGCCAGACTTTGGTCAGCGGAAAGCGATCGTCTATCCAGTTGAGCAAACTCATGCTGTCGCCTCCGTTTCGTCGACACCGATGATGATGCGGTTGTCGGAAACATAGGAGTGCGGTGGGACTTCCAGGTTAGTCGGTGCCGGCACGCTCTTATAAACCCGGCCGGACAGATCAAACTTTGAACCATGGCAAGGACAGAAAAAGCCCCCGACCCAATCATCACCGAGGCCAGATGCCGCGCCCTTGTCAAAATTCTTACTCGGTGCGCAACCCAGATGGGTACAGACCCCGAGTACCACGAGAACATCGGGGCGGATCGAGCGGTGTGCATTACGTGCGTAAACAGGCTGTTGTTCAAGCACGTTGGAATCCGGATCTGCCAACTCTTCGACGATCTCAGCCAAATCGGAAAGCATGGTCTCGTCACGGCGCAATATCCATACCGGCTTACCGCGCCACTCGACCACCTTCATCTGTCCTGGGGCCAAGTCATCAATATCCACCTCGACCGGGGCGCCGGCCGCCCGCGCCCGAGCACTGGGTTTCATGCTAGCCACCAGCGGCACAGCCAGAGCAGCAGCGCCGGCAAGGCCAACGCCCGTGGTCACAGTGGTAAGCAGGCGACGCCTGCTGTTGTTAACGCCGTCAGTCATGAAAATCCTCTTGCTTAAATCACCAGAAGTGTCCTACTGAGATCGCAGGCACAGGCTGAAAAGAGGCGGGATTATAACAAATCAGGCCGTTTACTCGCCCAAGTGCGCGCACTTTTTGAGATTAACCCCCCTCGAGAACCGCCCTCTCCAATGCCGCTAAACGCGATGGGTAAGCAAAGGGGTCGCGCCCGAGTGTGTCATAGGCCCGATCCAGTGCAGCCCGGGCCGTGCTGGCCAATTTCAGATCATTTTGCGTGCGCGCCAGTTGCAGGCTGACGCTGGCGAGTACAGCATCTGGCGCCGGCAAGGCATCATCGCGAAAGATTTCGCGTAATTGGGAACCTTTGAGCAGGTCGCCGACCCCAAGGCGCCAACCGTTGGCTGTGTGAAAGTCTCTCCAGCCTGCCTTGGCCACTTCGGTGGCGAATTCCAGATCCGCTGGATCACCAGACCAGCGGGCATATGCCAGCAACGCCCGTGCCAGATAGGCGTAGTCCCCGATTGACGTCGTCCCGAGCGGTGCAGTCCCGGTCACAGCACGAAAAAGAACCGAGCCCTGCCACAGCACTTCTTCTATATAGCGTTTAATCCCTCGAGCTATCTCTTCGTACTCGGGCGCCCCGGTTTTGGCCAGTCCAGCAACAAACGCCTCCAGGGCGAGGGCATTCCAACCCGCCAGCAGTTTGTTATCTACCGGGAGCATCCGGGTCGCCCGCAGGGCACGCAGTTTGGTCAGGCCACTGGCCAACCTGTTGTGGGTCTGGGCTACTGACCACCCCAATCGATTTGCGACCGCTTCCAGGGGCAACCGATGGACCAGCAGGTAGCCAAAATCAAAGGTAGCCGGCCCCTCAAGTGACCACGCCTCGCGCAAGGCCTGAAATTCCTCTGGATGCAACGTGCGCTGCAGCACTTCCCGATCGAACAGGTAATAGGCGCCTTCGCGACCCTGGGCATCAATGGCTGACAGCGAGGCGACCATCGCACCCGACTCACTGCGCATGTGCCCAGCCATGAAGTCCAGAACCCCGAGCCCAACATCGACATAATCATCGCGACGCAACACCTCACCCGCTCTTAAGAACAACAGCGCAAGTTGCGCATTGTCATAGAGCATCTTCTCGAAATGTGGCTGACGCCACCCGGGATCCACGGTATAACGGAAGAAACCTCCGTCGACATGATCATACAGACCGCGCTGCGCCATGGCATCGAGCGTGCTCTCGAGCACTTCACGCACGGGTGTACCCAAGCGTCGCTGGTAACGGTCCAGCAAGTATTGCAGCTGTGGCACGTGAGGAAAGCGGGACTGATTGCCAAAACCGCCTTCGATCGTATTGGCCAAGCCCAGCGCCATCTGCTCAAAAGCCTCGCCCAACGACGTAATCTGGGCCGGGTCAATCTCTCCCTTGCTATCAGGAAACCCGCCGGGACCACTGTGCCGGGCGATCGTAGCGAAGTGCTGCGAATCTTCACGCCACAAGGCTTGCAGACGGGCGATGGCCTGAGTGAATGAGTCCGGTGGCAGATACAAGACCGCGTACAGGGGGTACCCCTCAGGGGTTATAAAGACATTCAGCGGCCACCCGCCACGACCCTGGGTCTGTTGGACAAAACTCATCAGCGACTGGTCCAGGGCCGGCTGAAGTTCGCGATCAACCTTGACCGGCAGAAAATCCCGATTCAGCATCTGCGCAATCTGCGGATCACGGTAACTCTCACGCTGCATCACATGGCACCAATGACATGAGAAGTAACCCACCGAAACAAAGATCAGTTTGTTTTCTTCCCGAGCCTGCTCGAATACCGACTGACCCCAGACCTGCCACGCCACTGGATCATCGCCATGCAACGCGAGGTAGGGTGATGGATGCCCCGCCAACTGGTTGGTCAGCGCCTGCGTCTGGGCTGTCAGTGCCAACCACAGGCAGGCAACGCCCAGTATTCTTCTCATGACCCCAGTCCGGCATGGCGCAGCAGGGCGTCGACTGAAGGGGCACGTCCAAGAAACGCCGTGAAATTATCCAACGGGTCATCAACACCCCCGCTTTCCAGTACCAGGTGCAGAAAATCACGGCCACTGTGCGGGTCAAATATCCCTGCCTCTTCAAAACGACTGAAAGCGTCGGCCGAGAGCACCTCTGCCCACTTGTAGCTGTAGTATCCCGCCGCATATCCGCCGGCGAAGATATGCGAGAAACTGTTCTGGAAGCGATTCCACGCGGGAGGTTGGATAACGGCAATACGCTGGCGCACCTCGTCGAGTTGCTGTTGAATGGCCCGCGCTGTAGGCACCGACCCTGGGCCGTGCAACGCCATATCGAAAACCGCAAACTCCACTTGGCGCAACATCTGCAAAGCACTTTGAAAATTGCGCGCACCGCGCAACCGTTCAAGCAGGTCTGTCGGTAGTGCCGCCCCGCTCTGGTAGTGACCTGAAATCTCGAGCAGCGCCTCGGGTTCCCAGCACCAGTTCTCCAGAAACTGGCTCGGCAATTCCACCGCATCCCAGGGAACACCGTTGATGCCGGCAACAGCCGGCTCGTCGACCTGGGTCAGCAGGTGGTGCAGACCATGGCCAAACTCATGAAACAGCGTGACCACGTCGTCGTGAGCCAGCAGTGAGGGCTTATTACCCACCGGGGGGCTGAAATTGCAGGTGAGAAAGGCAACGGGGGCCTGGACCGTGCCATCGGCCCGACGCCGCCGACCCATACAGTCTGCCATCCAGGCACCCCCGCGCTTGTGGACGCGGGCGTAAAGATCCAGAAAAAAACAGCCCCGCACGCTGCCGTTGGCATCTAACAGTTCAAAAAACTGTACATCATCGTGCCAAAGTTCTTTGCACTCAGCCTCGCGAATACGGACCCGGAAAAGTTTTTCAGTCACCCCGAAAAGACCCTGCAGTACCTTGGGTAGTGGAAAGTAGGGCCGAACCTGTTCATCAGTAAACGCAAATCTCGACTGCTTGAGCTTCTCCGAATAGTAGGGAATATCCCAGGCCTGTAAATTATCCTCGCCATGCACGGATGCACCGAACACGTGCAGTTCTTCCAGTTCATGCTGCGCGGCCGCGTACGCGCAAGCGCTGAGTCGGTCCAGAAAGTCGCTCACCTCCTGGGTAGAGCGGGCCATGCGATCCTCCAACGCATACTCGGCGTAGCTCGCAAAACCCAACAACTGGGCCATCTCGGTGCGCAACGCCAGAATCTGGACCATCAGGGTGGCGTTGTCGAAAGACCCCCCGTCAGGGCCGACATCACTGGCTCGGGTGACATAAGCCTCGTACATCTTTTCGCGCAGCGGACGATGATCAGCGAACATCATGAAGGGCAGGTAGGACGGCGCCTGAAGCGAGAACCGCCAGCCAGGGAGCCCCGCCGCCTGTGCGGTTTCCCGAGCAAGTTCAACTGCGCTATCGGGCAGTCCGGCAAGGTCCGCTGCATCATCCAGATCCAGGTACCAGTGATCAGTCGCGTCCAGCAGGTTCTGCTCAAAACGGTTAGACAAGGTTGTCAGCTCGGTCACGATTTCGCGGAATCGTTCGCGCGAAGCCCCTTCGAGCTCAGCGCCGGCGAGACGAAAATCGCGCAACGCATTGTGCACCACCCGGCGTTGTGCCGGTGACAGCGAGGCGAACGCTCTGGCACTGGCGATCTGCTGGTATCCACGATAAAGAGCCCGGTTTTGCCCAACCTCGCTGTGAAATGCGCTCAGCTTTGGCAGGCAGGCATCAACCGCAGCGCGCAAAGCCTTGCTGTCACGCACCGCATTGAGATGCGACACCGGGGCCCAGACCCGTTCCAATTCTTCCTCCATTTCCTGCAGCGGCTGGGCAAAGGAATCCCAGCATGCTTCTTTGGCGCCCGATTCCAGTACCTGAATCTGTGCGCGATTGCGCAACAGCACCGCATCAAGCGCCGGCTCTACCACAGCGGCTTCGATATCACAAAATCGTGGCAGACCACCCAGATCCAGCAAGGGGTTGTCGGAAAAGATAGGGTCTTTAGGGCTCATCGGTTAATCTCAGGCAGCAAAGACAGCGCCAATACCAGGGCCACCCCTGATAACGGCAACTGCCCAATTCGGTGCAATTACTCTATCATTGCCGCGGCCCAACAGGCGCGAATCCCATGATCTTTGGACCTTGACAACATGACAACACATTTTGATTTCCTGGTCATTGGCGGCGGCAGTGGCGGCATAGCCGGCGCACGACGCGCAGCACAGTACGGGGCGCGCACGGCACTGGTGGAGGCTCAACAACTTGGCGGCACCTGCGTCAATGTGGGCTGTGTGCCCAAAAAAATCATGTGGAATGCCGCACACCTTGCCGATGCGTTGGCGATAGCTGATGACTACGGCTTCTCCCTGGCCGATACTGCCTTCAACTGGGCTTCGCTGAAAGACGCCCGGGATGCGTTTGTCTCAAGGCTGAATGGCATCTACCAGCGTAACCTCGAGTCATCTGGGGTATCGCTTTATACCGGTTGGGCACAGTTCGAATCTGCCTCGCGGGTACGGATCGGGGACACCTGCCTGAGCGCTGACCACATCCTGATTGCAACGGGTGGCCGGCCGATGGCGCTGCAAATCCCCGGAGCAGAAATGGCCATTACCAGCGATGGCTTCTTTAGCCTTTCCCAGCAACCCCGGCGCCCCCTGATCATCGGTGCCGGGTATATTGCGACCGAACTCGCCGGGGTATTCAACGCGCTGGGCTCCGAGGTGACCATGGCGCTGCGAAAAGATATTCTGCTGCGCGGGTTTGACACCATGCTGCAAGAGACTGTCATGGATGAGATGCAGTCTGCTGGGATTAACATCCTGTCCTGTGTGCAAATGGAAGCTATTGTTCCGCAGGAAAACAACCTGCTGGCGGTGCGCCGTCACGACGGTGAAGAGATACGCGGGATCGATTGCATCATCACGGCGATCGGGCGCGATCCGGCGAGCGATGGACTGGGTCTGGACACAGCAGGCATTAAACCGGATGACGCAGGCTACCTGCGTACAGACGAGTGGCAGAACACCGCGGTACCGGGCATTTATGCCGTCGGTGATGTTACCGGACGCCAGGCCCTGACCCCAGTCGCGATCGCGGCAGCACGACGTCTGTCAGATCGGCTTTTCGGTGGCCAGGCACAGGCACGACTGGACTACCAGAATATCCCGAGTGTGGTGTTCTCCCATCCTCCTATCGGTACCGTCGGACTGACTGAAGATGAGGCCCGGGAAACCTACGGTCATGACAATGTCAAGATTTACCAGAATCGCTTTACCGACCTTTACTACTCAGTGGCCCGTCATCGGCTGCCAACTATCGTCAAGCTGGTGGTCACAGGAGCCCAGGAAAAAGTGGTCGGCTGCCACGTGATCGGCCGCGGTGCAGACGAAATGATCCAGGGCTTCGCGGTTGCGATCAAGATGGGTGCGACCAAGGCCGATCTGGACAACACAGTAGCCATCCACCCCACCGCAGCTGAGGAACTGGTTACCCTGCGGTGAAACCGGTCCGACCCCGCCTGGGCATCAGCAGTTGCCTGTTGGGCGAGCCCGTACGCTATGACGGCAGCCATAAGCGTGACCGATGGATTAGCGCCACCCTGGCAAATTACGTGGACTTTGTTCCTCTGTGCCCAGAAATGGCAATCGGACTGGGCGCCCCCAGGCCACCGATTCGCATCTTTGGCGACCTCGGTAACGAACGCGTCATCGGCGCTGATGACCCCAAGCTGGATGTGACCGAAGCGCTCGAAACCCACGCCCGAATAATGGCAGGCAAATTACCTGACATCAGCGGGTATATCTTCAAACACGGTTCGCCCAGTTGTGGCATGGCAAAAGTCCGGCGCTATCCAACCAACCACGCGCCACCGAATCGTGACGCACAGGGGCGTTATGCCGGTGTACTGATGGAAGCCCTACCCCTGCTGCCCACTGAGGAAGAAGGCCGATTGAATGATCCAGCATTGCGTGACAACTTCATTGAGCGGGTTTTTACCTACCAGCGCTGGCAACAACTGATCCGCGGCGGGATCACCCCCCAGGGGCTGGTCGATTTTCACACCCAGCACAAGTACCTGATCATGGCGCACGGCGTGGCGCCCTACCGCGTTCTGGGTCGCCTGGTATCCCAGGCTGGCGCAACACCGCTGACAGAAACTGCAACAAGTTACATCACCCGGCTGATGCCAGCGCTGAAAAAACCAGCCAGTCGTAAAGGCCATGCCAACGTGTTGGAACATCTTCAGGGCTTTTTAAAGAAAAACATCAATCGCGCTGATAAACAGGAAATGGCTGAACTGATTCAACGCTACCGTCGTGGTCAGGTGCCATTGGTCGTACCTCTAACACTGCTTAAACACCACCTGCGCAAACACCCTCACGACTGGGTGGCCAACCAGGTCTACCTGGAACCACACCCCTCGGAAATGATGCTGAGAAATAGGGTGTAGGCGCCGGGATCATGTGGTCCTTTACAATGGGCAGATAGCAATTTCAGGAGTTTAAAAGATGGCGTGGTGGGGCAAACTGATTGGTGGGGCATTGGGCTTCATGATGGGGGGGCCACTGGGCGCGCTGCTCGGCGGCAGTATCGGTCACCAATTTGATAGCGGCATGGGGCGGGCAGGTGCCGGTGGCTTTGGCAGCGGCGATCAGGAGCGCGTCCAGGCGGCATTTTTCACCGCGACCTTTTCGGTGATGGGCCACCTGGCCAAGGCCGATGGCCGAGTTTCTGAACACGAGATTCAGGCAGCCCGCAGCCTGATGCATCAGATGCAACTGAACGAAGCTCAGCAGGAAACGGCTATTGAACTGTTCGAGCGGGGCAAAGACCCCGATTTTCCCCTGGACGCCGTGCTGCGCCAGTTTCGCGACGAATGCCACCGGCGCACAACCCTGGTGCGCATGTTCCTTGAGATACAGGTGCAGGCAGCGCTGGCGGATGGCCGTATGGACCCCGCGGAAAACCAGATTCTCCAGCATGTGGGAGATGTTCTGGGTTTTGACAGGGCACAGATCGAGCAACTGGTTAATTTCGTTACCGGTGCCGCAAGCGGACACAGGCCCGGCCAGGTCGTACAACCAATCGAAGACGCTTACAAGGTGCTGGGCGTTACCGCTGGTGCGACCGACGCCGAGGTCAAAAAAGCCTACCGTCGACTCACCAACCAACATCACCCCGACAAGCTGGTTGCCAAGGGAATGCCCGAGGAGATGATCCAACTTGCCAATGAGAAAACCCAGGAAATCCGCAGCGCCTGGGAGCGGGTGCGTGATCACCGTGTGGCCCAACACTAACTCGCTTAAAACCCTGTGTTGAGTCTGGTTCGATGAATCTTTCGCGACTGCTGGCGGAACGTGCCGCCAACGATCAACCGCTACGCATCGCTCTGATCGGCTGTGGCAAATTCGCCACCATGTATCTGACTCAGGCCCGCCTGACCCCCGGCATACACGTCGTCGGTATTGCAGATCTTGATCTGGGCCGGGCCCGCAAAAATCTAGGTGCTGCAGGATGGCCACAAGCGCAGTTCAGTGCACCCACGATTGATGCCGCACTGGCCAGCGGCGGTACCTGCCTGAGCGAAAATGCGTCAACGCTGATCAATACGCAGGCGCTGGACGTTGTCATCGAAGCCACTGGGGCACCGCGTGCGGGTATCCGTCACTGTCGCGAAGCCATCGCCGCGGGCCACCATATCGTGATGGTCAACGTTGAGGCTGATGTACTGGCCGGCCCACTGCTGGCACAAGAGGCCGCCCAGGCCGGGGTTATCTACAGCCTGGCCTGGGGTGACCAGCCTGCGCTCATCTGCGAGCACGTGGATTGGGCACGTAGTTGTGGCTTTGAGGTCACTGCAGCCGGCAAAGGCACCCGCTACCTGCCCGATTACCATTCCCTCACTCCAGATAACGTCTGGAACGTGCTGCGCGAATACCTGGACTTCGATGATCCCGGGAGCATCAACCTGCAGATGTTCAACTCGTTTCTAGATGGCAGTAAATCGGCAATTGAGATGACCGCTGTGTGCAACGCAACCGGGCTGATGCCCCAGGATGCGGGTCTCCAGTTCCCACCCGCCTCCCGGTTTGAATTGGCCGATGTGTGCAAGCCCCGCACGGATGGCGGCAGCCTGACACGCCACGGTACAACCGAAGTTGTCTCCTCGCTGACCCGCGCCGGCAAAACGGTGCCCCACCACCTTGCCATGGGCACCTTTGTTGTCGTTAAAGCCGGCAGCGATTACGCCCGCCAGTGCCTGCGCGAATACCATATGCTGCCGGATAAAACCGGCAACTACGGTGCCCTGTACCGACCTACCCATATGATTGGACTGGAGTTAGGCGTGTCGATCGCCTCGGTTGCCCTGCGCGATGAACCCACCGGTCAACCTGTCTGTTTTTCGTCCGATGTCGTCGCCACAGCAAAACGGGAACTCAAAGCCAAAGAAATACTGGATGGTGAGGGCGGTCACTGTGTCTTTGGCCAGCAGATGCCCGCAGACCGCGCCCTGTCTGCACGGGCACTCCCGCTGGGCCTGTCCGGCGGAGTGCGACTGACCCGCAACGTAGCCAAGGGACAGATACTGTGCCACGATGATGTTGAGTTGGACCATACTGATGAAGCCGTTCGGGCCCGCGAAGCAATGGTCCAAGCCTTCTCCCCGCTGCAGAGCGAGAATGGTGCATCTCTTGATGACACCGGGGAGCGGATCCCCCGGTGAATCCGGCGTACCGCTATACTGCTGGGCGCTGCATAGCCGCAGCGGTTCTGCTGGCGGCCCTTTGTTGGGTCCGCGCATCCGGCGCGGAAACCATCGGCCAGATTTACCCCGATACTGAGGATGCGGATGATATCCTGATCTGTGACGATCTTGACGAAGACGGGATACTGGATGTGCTCGACAACTGTGCCGACCACTTCAACCCTCAACAGACTGACGACAACCATAACGGCATCGGTGATGCCTGTGAATAGACCACACCCCTGACTGAAAACTAAAGCCTCTAACAACATGACGACACATAAAATTGCTTTGCTGGCCGGTGACGGTATCGGCCCTGAAATCATGACCGAAGCGGTCAAGGTCCTGAAACGAATCGAACAACGCAACCCGGTTTCCTTTGACCTCAGACCTGCCCTGTTCGGGGCTTGCGCCTGGTTTGAGGCTGGCAAATCTTTCCCCGATGAATCGATCGCTATCTGTGATGAGGCAGATGCCATTCTCAAGGGCACCATCGGCCTGAGCCATGAAGAGTCACGAAAAATTCCGATCGACGAGCAGCCTGAACGCGGTGCGCTGCTACCGATGCGCCGACGCTACCAGACCTATGCGAATTTTCGCCCGGTTACCCTGCCGCCCAGCCTGGCCCATTTTTCACCATTGCGTCCAGAAATCATCGGCAACGGAATCGACCTTGTGATCATCCGGGAACTTGTGGGGGGTCTTTATTTCGGATCAAAGACAACCGGTGTGAACGACGCCGGACGTCGCTACGTGCATGAAATGCTCGAGTACGACGAAGATCAGATACGCCAGGTGCTCGAGGTGGCTTTCCAACTTTCAATGCAGCGCAGGAAAGCGCTGACCAATGTGCACAAAAGCAACGTCCTCAAGTCCAGCGTTCTGTGGAATGAGATTCTTGAAGAGGTGCGCGTCGATTACCCTGAGGTGCAGGTCGAGCATGTACTGGTCGATGCCGCGGCAACCTACCTGTGCCTGGATCCAACCCGCTTTGACGTGATGGTGATGGAAAATATGTTCGGCGATATTCTCAGCGACCAGTGCGGCGGTATTTTAGGCTCGCTGGGCCTGATGCCCTCGGCCTGCGTCGGTCCAGAGAAATCCTACTACGAACCCTCGCACGGTTCGGCGCCCGACATTGCCGGACAGGGCATCGCGAACCCCTACTCCATGCTGGGCTCTGTCGCGATGATGCTGCAGATGAGTTTTGGCATGGAGAGCGAGGCGGATAACCTGTGGCGGGCCATGCAGAGCGTCTTCAGTAGCGGCTATACCACTCCGGATCTCGCACGCCGCGGTGACGCAGAAAAGCAGATCAGTACCAGTGAATTTGGTGACCGGGTTGTCGACGCACTCGACGCCATGCCCAGCGCTGGCTAGGTGCCTTACTCAGGCTGCTCCAGCGGCCCGGATTCACCGCCGGGCGCTTCCTGGCGCATTTTCATGTTGAGCATACGCAGCGCCGCATTGACGCCGGCAAAAACCTGGTTTGCATGTACACCTCGCGTTTTGAACTCGCGGCCATCGTCATCCCAGGTGATAAAACATTCGGTCAAGGCACTGGTGTGACCGCCTTTGGGAATACGGATCTCGAAATCCGCCAACTCCGGAAAGACAAAGCCATCCGGTTCAAGGACCTTTTTCATCGCCTTGATAAAGGCGTCAAAACCACCGTTACCCGAATCAGATGACTTGTGAATCTGTTCACCTACCCGCACCCGTACGCTGGCCGTAGATTCGATCTCATAGCCACTGTTAATCGAACAGTTCAATAATTCGACATGCCGGTAATCCCCGCTCTCCAGAATATCGGCGATGATGAAGGGCAGATCCTCCAGCGTGATGGTCGCCTTGGTGTCGGCGATCTCAACGATCTTGTGCAGGACCTTTTTCTGGTTTTCTTCTGAAAGCTCAATACCGAGCTCTTCCAGATTCTTCGTGAGTGAAGCCTTGCCGCTCATCTTGCCCAGGGCATAACTGTGGCGACGGTCAAAACGGTTCGGGTTGAGCTCAGTCTGATAGAGCCGACCCTTGCGGTCACCATCAGCATGAATGCCGCTGGTCTGGGTAAAAACATCGCTGCCAATGACCGGCGCGTTTGCCCCGACCCGCTTGCCTGAAAAGTTCTCCACCATCTGGCTGAGGTCATGGATCTTGGATTCGTCCAGGCCCACCCTGACCCCTAGCTTGTCTTTGAGCACCACTGCCACTTCTGCAAGCGAAACATTACCGGCCCGCTCTCCCAGACAGTTCAGTGTCGTGTGGATTGCGGCCGCACCCGATTCCACCGCGGCCATCGCATTTGCGGTCGCCAGGCCATAATCGTTATGCGGATGAAAATCAAAATCCTGCCCATCAAAGCGATTGCACATATCACCCACAGCGACGGTCACCTCCGCTGGGCTCATCACACCGAGGGTATCCGGCAACATCAGATGGCAGATGTTCATCCCTACCAGACCCTCGACCAAGCGGTATACATAATCCCGGCTATCGCGGTAACCGTTGGACCAGTCCTCCAGATAAACATTGACCAGCAGGCCCCGCTCATGTGCATACCCGACGGTGCGCTGGATATCCTCCAGGTGGGCATCAAGGGTCTTGCGCAATTGCTCAGTACAGTGTTTTTCACTGCCCTTGGTCAGCAGATTGAGCACCCGGCCACCGGTACTAACCAGCCAATCAACGCTACGCCGATGATCGGTGAACCCCAGCACTTCAACCCGATCCAGACAGTCATGGCGGGCCGCCCAGTCATGGATCCGGGTAACGGCTTCTTTTTCGCCGTGCGATACCCCAGCCGAGGCAACCTCGATACGATCCACCTTGAGACTGTGCAGCAGCGCCCGTGCGATGCTGACTTTCTCATCAGGCGCGAACGAGACCCCCTGGGTCTGCTCCCCGTCCCGCAGGGTGGTATCCATCAACAACACATGTTCTCGCATCAAACATCTCCCGGGGTACCGGTTGATCTGTCAAAGAACACGATATTGTATAGGTAAATGGTTGTTTAATTGAAGTTGTTCGCTCGGACCGGACAGATCGGTGCAACCCAGAACCTCACCGCCCGCACACAACCACACCGCGGTGCGATCAGGCCGGCAGGGATCCGATCATCCCCAGTTTGCCGTGCTGATCCTGCCGGTAGAAGCGACGCAGTTCCCGGGTGAGGCCGGGCCCATCGTGGATCTGCAGGTATTGCTGATCCAGTTGTCGGCAATAGTGGCCCGCATAAAAATGGGCAGCCTGATAACGCGCCAGTGTCTGAGGATCAAGGCCTTGCTCAAAAGTGGCGTGATCAAACAACCAGGAGCAAAGCGAGGTCCCATCCGGTGGCTGCGCAGCTCCGTTCAGCACCAGTAAACCGATGAACTTATCTATCTCTGCCTGAAGCTCCAGTTCGAGTTGCGTTAATTCCCGGTCAAAACCGGCTCGCCAGGCCAGGTACAGAAAATGACTGACGCCTTCGATCGCCTGGCAGAACGCCTGCGCATCCTGTGGGCTGCGGGCGACATTACCAGTCGCCAGCCCCGCGAGAACCTCTGGAGCCAGATATAAGGTAATGGCCAACTCCCCCGGCGCCTGATACAAGAGCAACTTTTCCGGGCAAGCCGCTCGACTGGCATCACCCTGGAGAGTCTGGGCCAGCGCCTGGTCGGTGATCAGAAAATCCATCACGTCGTAATCGACATCGATCTCATACACGGCCTGCAGCCAGCGCTGCAGCCGGGTCAGGGAGCGCATTCAGTGCACCTGCGCAGAAGAAGTCCCTAGATTGATGCCCGCCTGGCGTAGTTGGCGGGCACAACGACTGCTGCCGGTCTGGCGCCAGCGTTCATAAAGAGCCAGCAGGTTTTTATCGTTCT
>PVBE010233619.1_pt1 | contig 41362 bp, 38 predicted proteins | sample 1631181 | NCBI WGS metagenome assembly PVBE01 (sample SAMN08397723, study PRJNA350692) | Marine metagenome, whole genome shotgun sequencing project. | isolation source: water | place: Pacific Ocean | collected 2012-04 | reverse complement strand
GTTAAATTTGCATTTGAACTTTCTTTCGAGTACAGAAGAATAGACTCGTTGATTCTATGAAATTCACCCGGTGTTAGGGCAATTATCTTTTCTTTTAAAGTTTTCTGCTGAAGCATATCTTTTATTTGAAGGTCAAACTTGGGAGTCAGCCAAAAGGATAAGGAAAAAATTACCACACAAATTAATGTACTGCAGGCAATAAGTAATGAGTGCAGCCTCTTAAAAGAGAATCCGTTCTGCTCCATGACTATAAATTCACTCTCAGATCTTAGCTTGCCTAGAGTTAAAACGATGCCTATGAAAAAGCTAAGTGGTAAGATAATTTGACCAAATTCTGGGAGCCTAAAAAGTATGATCCAAAAAACTACTTCTGGGTTTATTTCACCTCTGGCAGCCTGATCTAAGTATTGTATAGATCTCGAAGAAACTATAATCAAAAGAAAAATTACGCTTACCGAGGCTGTATATGAGAAAATACTTTTTAGAAAGTAACGATTTAAAATCATAACTAAGAATTTAATACTTAATAGATCAATCCTACTCTGTATTGGACCAATAATCTTTAATGAAGTTTAAATTTATTTATTCTTAAGAAAATAGTATTAGAATTTGTAACAATTAATAGAGGAGAAAAAATGAAAAAAAGACTATCTTTAGCCCTGCAGCAAGACTTAAAAAAGAACCCTCTTAAGGTAAAGGCTGACTCTCTTGTTTTCGGAGTAAATGAAGGCAGAGTCTTAAATCCATTATCATCTAAGATAGATAAAGCAACTAATGGAGTAATCAAAAAACTAGCAAAAAGAAAGGAGTTCGAAGGAAAGGTTGGGCAGCAAGCTTACATAGCCTCTCCCGATGGTTTGTCTGCTGAAAGACTTTATTTAATTGGGTTTGGAAAACCGAAAGATTCATTATCTAATGAAGATATAAACAAAATTCTTAATTCCACAATTAATTCTATTAAATCTAGTAAATCTAAAAACACTTCTATATGTTTTCCTTCCTTAAAATACTCAAGTAACTCACACAGTGATTCTTGGTTTTTACAAAAGATGTCAACTTTCTTAGAAAGTAAGGTATACACATACGACGCTAAACTTAATAAAAAGAACAAAGCAATTAATCACTTAAAAAAGGTAAATCTCTATTTAGATTCTTCTCTTTCTTTAAGCAAACAAAGAAAAGCTTTAAAAACTGGTCAAATTGTTGGGCAGGGGGTGAACGCTGCAAAGGATCTAGCTAACCTTCCAGGAAATATCTGTACTCCCTCTTATTTAGCCTCAACTTCAAGATCAGCAGCAAAAAATTATGCAAAACTTAGTTGTAAAGTTTTTGGAGAAAAGGAAATGAAGAAAATGGGCATGGATTGCTTACTTTCTGTTGGTAATGGTAGCGCACAAGAATCAAAACTAATTTCTATGTCCTATCAAGGAGGTAAAAAAGACGATAAACCTTACGCGATAGTAGGAAAAGGTATTACTTTTGACACTGGTGGAATAAGCCTAAAACCGGGGGCGACTATGGATGAAATGAAGTTTGATATGTGTGGTGCGGCTAGTGTTATTGCGACCATGCAAGTTGTTTCTGAACTAAAACTTCCTATTAATGTAGTTGGTGTGGTTGCTAGTGCAGAAAATATGCCAGGAAGTAAAGCAACTAAGCCAGGGGATGTAGTTAAAACAATGTCAGGGTTAACGGTTGAAATTTTAAATACTGATGCTGAAGGAAGACTAGTTCTTGCTGATGCACTGACTTATGTGAAAAGATTTAAACCTAAATCAGTGGTTGATATAGCTACCTTAACAGGGGCAGTAATAATTGCATTAGGACATTCGACGTCAGGTTTAATGAGCAATGATGACAAGCTAGCTAAAGAACTGTTAGATGCTGGTAAGAAGGCTTCTGATAAAGCATGGCGACTTCCTATCTGGGATGTGTATCAAAAGGATCTTGAGAGTAATTTTGCCGATATCGCCAATATTGGAGGAAGAGCAGGAACAATAACCGCAGCTTGTTTTTTATCAAGATTCGCTAAAGATTATTCTTGGGCTCATTTAGACGTTGCAGGAACAGCACACTATAAAGGCTTAGCTAAGGGCGGTTCTGGAAGACCAGTCCCTCTATTAAGCCAATATTTGATTGATAAAGCGTAATCATGCTTGAAGCTAAATTTATAGCTTCTGGTTCATCTTTCGAAGAGGCATTGAAATTTTCGTGCAGATTAACGGCCAAATTACTCTTAGGTGAAGGAAGTTTTAAGAGATCAAAAAAAGTAGATATCTATTGTGATAATCTAAAACATGCAGAAAAACTTGATAAGCTTTTATGGGAAATACCAAAAGAAGTTTTACTTCCCCACCAACTAGCTCATAAGCAAGATATAGATGAGCCTATTAGGATTGGGTACCCTGGAACTAAATTCTCAAATAAATCTGATTCTCTAATAAACATTTCACCTGAGATGCCTAATTCATTGGATGATTATGAAACTTACTATCAGTTAGTTATCATGGACGGTGCAGAGTTAAGAGAAAAGGCAGCAATAACCTGGTCTCAATGCAAAAAAGTTGGGCTAACCCCTGAATTCTTAGACCAAATATGAAGAAAAATTACGAACCTAAAAGTATAGAGAAGAGGATCTACGATAAATGGGAATCTTCAGGTTACTTTACTGCGACTCCAGATGATAAAAAGGAGCCATTTTGCATAATGATTCCTCCTCCAAATGTAACAGGGACGCTACACATGGGCCATGGTTTTCAAAATACTCTTATGGATGCCTTAATAAGACGTAAGAGAATGTCTGGTTTTGATGTCCTATGGCAAGTTGGTGTAGACCATGCAGGTATAGCAACTCAAATGGTAGTAGAAAGACAATTAGAATCTGAAGGAGTAAGTAAAGAATCTATAGGAAGGAATGCCTTTGAAAAAAGAGTATGGGAATGGAAAGAAAAATCTGGTGGAAAAATAACACAACAGCTTAGAAGGCTAGGAGCATCTGTAGATTGGTCTAGAGAAACTTTTACAATGAATGAAGATCTTAGCTTAGCCGTAAAGGAGGTCTTTGTTTCTTTATTTGACGAAGGATTAATTTACAGAGGAGAAAGGTTAGTAAATTGGGATGTTGTCTTACAAACGGCTTTATCTGATCTCGAAGTGACTTCAGAAGAGGAATCAGGATTTTTATGGCATTTTGACTACCCCCTTGAAAATGGAAGCACCATAACAGTAGCAACTACAAGGCCTGAAACTATGTTGGGTGATTCAGCTGTTGCTGTTAATCCTGATGATGAAAGATTTAAAGAATTAATAGGTCAATTCGTAAAATTGCCTATAACGGATAGAAAAATACCAATAATCCAAGACCCTTATGTAGATTCAGAGTTTGGAACGGGTTGCGTCAAGATAACTCCTGCTCATGACTTTAATGATTTTGAAATAGGAAAAAGGCATGATCTACAAATTATTAATATCTTAAATCTAGACGGGACATTGAATGGATCTGTTCCTGATAAATTCCAAGGCCTGACAACAGTTGAAGCTAGAGAAAAAATCTTAAAAGAAATGGAATCATTGGGTCTTCTAAATAAAGTAGATCCTCATAAAACAAAAATCCCTAGAAGCCAAAGGAGCGACTCCGTATTAGAACCGATTATAACCAATCAATGGTTTGTAGATGTTAAAAAAATGTCTATAGAAGCAATTAAGGCAGTAGAAGAAAATGAAACAGAGTTTATTCCAAAAAATTGGGAAAATACTTATTTTGATTGGATGAATAAAATTCAGGACTGGTGTATAAGTAGGCAACTATGGTGGGGTCATAGGATACCGGCTTGGTTCGATAAAGATGAGAATATATACGTTGGAAAATCAGAAGAAGAAGTAAGACAGAAATATGGACTTTTAGATATTGAGCTTCGTCAAGAGGAAGATGTTTTAGACACTTGGTTCTCTTCAGCTTTATGGACCTTTTCTACCTTAGGATGGCCGAAAGAAGATAACCTTTTATCAAGATACCATCCCACAAGTGTCCTTGTAACTGGCTTTGACATAATTTTTTTCTGGGTGGCTAGAATGATTATGATGACAACTCATTTTATTTCTGAAGTTCCATTCAAAAAAATACTGATTCATGGACTAATTAAGGACTCCGAAGGGGTTAAGATGTCTAAATCTAAAGGAAATACACTAGATCCTCTTGACATCATAGATGGGATAAATCTCTCTGACCTTTCTGCAAAACGTACTGATGGGCTTATGCAACCTCAAATGAAAGAGAGGATTGAAAAACAGACTAAAAGAGAATACCCAGAAGGAATCAGCGCTTATGGCACTGATGCCTTAAGACTAACTTTCTGCTCTCTTGCAACAGGTGGAAGAGATATTAATTTTGATATGAAGCGGGTAGAAGGTTATAGAAATTTCTGTAATAAACTTTGGAATGCTTCAAGATTTATAGAGATGAATATAGAAACTTCAGGTGTGTCTGACGAATTAAACGAAGATTTAATAGAAAGATGGATAAATTATAAATTCAATTTAGCCGCAAAGAAGGTAGATGATGCCTTCGAGACTTTTAGGTTTGATTTAGCTACTAAAGCTATCTATGAATTTATCTGGTATGAATTCTGTGACTGGTATATAGAATTATCTAAAATTAAACTATCCAAAGAAAGTAAAGACAACTCTAGAACAGTTAAATCTATGGTAAGTCTATTAGAGAAGACTCTCAGGCTTGCCCACCCCATTATGCCCTTCATAACTGATGAAATATGGATCCATTTTAAACCTTTCCATCAATCTCCAGAGGAAAGCATAATGATTTCTGAGACACCAAAGCATGAGGATGGACTTTCTGATGAAGGTTATCATTCTGTGGAGTGGCTAAAGGAAATAGTTTCTGGAATAAGAAACATAAGAGGTGAAATGCTAATTAAACCATCTCAAAAGATAAAAGCTTTTTATAAGGACGGTGACAATCTTGATAAAATTAGATCTAGAGATTTAACAAACTTGATCATAGAAATTGCCGGGTTGGAAAGTCTTGAATGGATAAATGAAGATCTAGACCCTCCCCCTTCTGCTGTAGTTGTTATTAAGAACTTAAAAGTCTTATTGCCTTTAGAAGGGCTAATTGATCCTCAAGAAGAAAGTAAACGGTTAACAAAGAAAATCGAAAAGATATCCAAAGAACAAGAAATGCTCTCATCCAAGCTAAAAAATAAAAAGTTCACTGACAATGCGCCAAAAGAGCTAGTGCAAGACCAGCAAGAGAGATTGAATTTGATTTCAACAGAACTAATAAACCTTAAAACTCAGTTAAAAGAAATAAGCAAGTTAGCTTAGATCATTAGTATATAAAATTAGCTATAATAAATCATGTTCTTAAGATCTTTCATAACCAGCGGATTTATAGCAATACTATATACAATTTTGATTGCTTATTTGTCAGGTAACCAATTGCCCTTAGGAAGCACACAAATGTATGTGGTTATGGCTATTTTTTGGTCAATGGGATTCTTTTCTATTATGGGGTTTATATACGGAAGAAAGATTAAAAGAAACTTTAGAGGTGAAACTGGCACCATAAAATGGTTCGACCCTAGCAAGGGTTATGGTTTCTTGATAAGAGATAAGGGAGGAGATCTTTTCGTTCACCTTAGGTCAGTGCAAACTCAGGACAGAAGAAAACTGAAAGAAAATACCAGAGTTAGATTTTCAGTAGAAAATACTGAAAAAGGACCTCAAGCAGAAAATATTAGAATAATCTAAAACAATCGTTCTATAAACCAATAAATTCCCAAACAAGCTAAACCGGAAGCTGTATAAACTCTAAGGATATCCATCTTGAAGTTTACTAACTTATTGGTTAAATACATTAAAGCTAATAAGGAAAAGATAATTAATAATTGCCCTATCTCAACTCCTAAGTTGAAACCTAATAAGGCTGGTATAAATCTTTCTTGCATTAATCCAATGGAAGATAAATTTCCTGCAAACCCGAAACCATGAACAAGCCCAAATAGAATGGTCAACATGAGAATAGGATTTTGATTATTAAATCTTTGTGAAAGGCCAAAGTAACAATAAGAAAATAAACCTAATCCTACAAGGCCTAGAATATACTTCTGACTGCCCATCAGCATAAATAATAAGATGAATAGAATCCATGAATAGAGTAAATATCTATTATAAAGATCGTACTGCTTAGTTAATGAAGCAACACATTCTATTGACACTATCACAATGGAATAACCAATTAATGATTCGACAAATAAAGAGGCTGGGGTTATGTAATTTAGGGAACCTAAAGCAAGGGTAATGCTATGCCCAATCGTGAAACCAGTAATTACTATTATTAAATTCTTTCTTTGTAGTTTTAGTAACAACAAACCCAATAAAAAAGCTATATGGTCTAAGCCAGTTAGAATATGTCTAACCCCTAACTCAAGATAATCTGAAAATGATGAATAAGCAGAAATTTCATCTTGGTTTAATAAAGAAGACTCGTTCCATCGTCTTGAAGAAACTGTGAATACTTTTTCGGGATAAGATTGTCCGTCTATCTCTATAGTAGCTATATGAACATGACTAGAATCTTCACCGAAGAAAAGATTAAAAATTATGTCTAATGGCTCTTTATGGCACGATTGCTTCCATCGAAGTGATACGTAGCCAGTACTTAATGAAGATTTAAAATACGGACCTTGATCTAATTCACAAGAACCTTCAATAATATAATTACTTAAAACTTCCTCTTGAAGATTACTCTCCCAAGATTTACCAAAATTGGATTTAATTTTAGAAAGGACAGAAATTTGAATATTAAAATCAATCTCTATTAAGGTTTTGTCACTATTCTTTATCTCGATGTGAGAATAAGATTCACTTCTCTGATGAGAATAAATCAAAGTACAGAAAACTAAAACTACTACAACTAAAGAAGCCCTAAAATACATTCTATTCTTTTAGATTTCTAGTTATGTCATACCATTTTTTAAGATTATCTAAGTATTGTCTCAATGACTGATCATCTCTTCTCTTAGAGAATTCGGATAAAACAGTATTTCTTATATCAGCATATTCGGGTTGGACTGCGTTCTCTTTATCGACCAAAAAAATAATTTTAAATCCTCCTGAAACTTTCTTAGGCTCAGTAAACTGACCAGGTTTAAGCAGTTGGGCTTCTCTCATCAAAGAAGGGCCAATGTATTCTCTTACCTTGCTTAAAGTCATAAGCGTGTCAGGGATCATAAGCGCTGATCTACTTCCTGTTAAGGCAACGTCTTCAAACCTTTCCCCTTCTAAAAGTCTAAAGAAAGCATTTTCAGCTTTATCAAATGTTTTATCTCCTAATTCTTGTTCTGAAAAATATATTTGCTTTACTCTTAACCTGTTGGCTTTTGTAAAAAAACCAATGTTTTCTTTAAAGAATTCTATTAATTCATTTTCCCTAGGTTCTTTGCGTGAACCCTCTGCAACAATATTCTTAATCATTTGCTGAACAATAGTTCCTCGAGCCATTGGATTATTTTCTAACATCCCTAAATCTATAGCTCTTTTAATTAATAATTCTTCTTCTATCATTCTTTCAAGAACGTACTCTTCATCTTTTTTAGTTAATGGCGATCTTTTGTCCTTTGCTAACCCTTCTAATTGCATTTGGTACTTTTCTTTAGGAATTACTTGATCTTCGATCTTAGCAGCCCAATTCTGATCAGAAATATTATTTTTCTCTACTATAGACATAGCAGCTAAAACGATTCCTAGTATTAAGCCTAAGCCTAGAACTGATTGATGTTTACTTAAGTTATCCATCTAATAACATCTCAACATGAGGAATCCCATCTTCATCATAAGGATTTCCTTGTACTTTAAATCCATGATTTTCATAATAAGCAATAAGATATTCTTGAGCAGAAATTCTATATAAGCTTGACTCATATACCTCTTTCCCTTTTTGTATACCCATAGTCAATAGGCTGTCACCTAGTTTTTTTCCTCTGTAATTTTTATCAATTGAAACCCTTCCAATTGAAGCTTCAATGTATTTTTTACCAGGGGGAATGAGCCGTAAATAACCTATTAGACTTCCTTTATCTCTGACTAACAAATGCAAGCTACATTGGTCCAAACCATCAGCATCTAGGTACCATGACTGTTGTTCTACTACAAAAATCCCCTGTCTAAATCTTAAAACCGCATACAGCTCATCTTTATTAAGCTCTTTATAGGCTTTCCATTCCCAAGTTAGACTTTCAGTGTTCAAGTTTAAGGGCAGAGATTCGGGTTGTTTCTATGAATTGCTTCAATTGCCTTAAGATTCTCATCATTTAAGTCGACTTCAATACTACCGACAGCTAATTGCAATTGCTCCATAGTGGTAGCTCCGATTATATTAGAAGTAACAAAATCTCTAGAATTCACAAATGCGTTAGCCATTACCGAAGGGTCCATACCTATCGAATTTGCATATGCAACATAAGACTTTATAGCTTCATTTGCACCTGGAACCTCATACCTATCACCTCTTTCAAAAAGTGCTGTCCTGGATCCTTTGGGCCTGGCTCCATCTATATACTTACCAGTTAAATAGCCTTGCGCCAAAGGCGAATAGGCCAACAAACCTACTTTTGACCTATGGAAGTACTCAGACATTCCTTGCTCGTAAGTCCTATTTAAAAAATTATACGCATTCTGAACAGAAACAACCCTGGGGAGATTATTTATCTCAGAATATTTTAAAAACTCTGACAAACCCCACGGGGTTTCATTAGATAAACCTACATATCTTATTTTGCCACTGGTTACCAGGTCTGATAGAACTTTTAGCGTTTCATTTATAGGGGTACTTTCTGACTCAATGTGTTTATAGCCAATGCCACCTGATCCAAACATACTTAATGGTCTATCCGGCCAGTGTAATTGATAAAGATCTATATAATCCGTTTGCAACCTTTCTAAGCTGGAGTTCACAGCTTCTTCAATATTCTCTCTATCTAATTTTGTTCCATCTCCTCTAAACCAATTCATAGGACTCCTTCCAGCAACTTTAGTTGCCAAAATGACTTCCTCCCTATTCCCTGTTTTTTTAAACCAAGACCCTATGCATTCTTCAGTCCTACCTTGAGTCTCTGCTTTTGGTGGGATTGGATAAAGTTCTGCTGCGTCAAAGAAATTAACTCCTTGATCTAGAGCATAGTCCATCTGAACATGGCCTTCTTCCATAGTATTTTGCTGGCCCCATGTCATAGTTCCTAAACAAATTACGCTTACATCAATATCTGTGTTTCCAAGCTTCCTATATTCCACTTTAATCTCCTTAATAAAATTTATTCTTCTAATGAATTAGGCATATAATACGCGAATTATAAAAGAGATAAGAAAGAAATGAATAGAAGCATTTACGAATTTTCGTGTAAAGACTCATCAGGAAATGAAGTTAATTTATCTGATTTTAGAGGCAAAACAATATTAATAGTTAACACCGCTAGCAAATGCGGTTTTACTCCTCAATATAATGGACTGCAATCTCTTCAAGAAAAATACGATGATGAGGAATTTTCCGTGCTTGCTTTTCCTTGCAATCAATTTGGTGGGCAAGAACCTGGTACTGACGGTGATATACAAGATTTTTGTTCCCTTAACTTCAAAACTACTTTCCCTGTGTTTAGTAAAATAGATGTTAATGGAGAAAATGCACATCCGCTCTATGAATTCCTTTGTTCAGAAAAAAAGGGGCTGATGGGTTTTGAAAAAATAAAATGGAACTTCACTAAATTCCTTATTAATAAAAAAGGTGAACCTGTGGCTAGATATTCTCCTACTACAAGGCCAGATAAGATTTCTAAAGATATAGAAAAGTTAATTACTAATTAGAAAAAAAAGACTTACTCAAAAAACTCTTTCTTAAAGATTTAGACATTAAAACGGCGTCTTCTCTGCCTTCCTTTAATCGGTAATAGTTCTTCCTTAATCCATTTATCTTAAAACCTAATGCTTTATAAAGATTAATTGCCACAGTATTTGATTTTCTCACTTCTAGAAAAATCTTTTTACTTCCCATGACTTCTGCCGCCAGAAGCATTTTCCCAAGCAGATCCTTTCCTAGACCCTGCCCTCTTTTAGTAGAAGTTAAACCTATATTTAATAAATGAGATTCTTCAATTGATACAGATAGTATTGCAAATCCTATTACTCTTTTATCTTGCCTAAGCACCAAAGAGTAATACCCTTTCTCTAAACAGTCTTGAAGATTATTTTTTGTCCACGGGAAAGGGTTTGATTCTCTTTCTATATCTAAAACAGTTTCTATATCTTCTACTCCCAAATAATCGTATTCAGTTTCTATCATGGCATTCATAAAGTTAAATCTCCTTTTAAAGCAATAAAAAATTCTTGCTTCGCATTAGCTGAACTGCAAATGCTCTCTAAAGAAGGAAAAGAGAGAATTTTTATATGGTCATGATATAAAGACTCTATTAAAAGTGAGTCAAAAAGGTATGCCGTTTTTATGTCCTGCTTAGTTGCTTTCTCTAAATCTATCCTCTCTATAGAATCTTCTTTTAAGAAATATGCCACTGATTTTATAAATCTTTCTCTCTCTAATTTATTAAGACCTAAACTTCTAGGAGAAGAGATTATTAGGCTAGAAACTCCAATAAGAAGCAATTCAAGCTCTATTTCGTCTTCTTGCTTCTTGGTCCAAAAAGTGAACCCTAATTTTTCTAGTTTATTATATTTTGATAGCTCCATTTTCTTAATTCTACCCTTAGAATAAAAACTCACAACTTGACCGGTACCATTGGCATATATAAGCTAGCCATTAATAATTTTAGTCATGAAAATAAAATTGATTAATCGACTTACCAACCCGGTCTCTTTAAGAAGGAGATTACCGGGTTTATATCTATAAGTTTATTAAATAAACTTCCTAATAATTCTAATATCTAAAACTTTAATAAGGATTAAATAAAATTGACTAAAATAATTAATAAATCAGTTTCTAAATACAAGCCATTTGAGCAAATACAGTTAGAGGATAGAAGCTGGCCTTCCAAAAGCATTAACAAAGCTCCTATTTGGTGCAGCGTTGATTTACGAGATGGGAATCAAGCTCTAATTGAACCTATGGGAGAAGAGAGGAAGCTCAGAATGTTCAAGATGCTTCTTGATATTGGTTTCATCGAAATTGAAGTTGGCTTTCCTTCTGCTTCTCAAACAGATTTTGATTTCGTTAGAAAAATAATAAATGAAAACTTAATACCTGAGCACGTAACTATTCAAGCTTTAACTCAAGCTCGACCAGAGCTCATTAAAAGAACTTACGAAGCTTTAGAAGGCGCACCTCGAGCCATAGTACATGTCTACAACTCCACTTCTACTTTACAAAGACGAGTTGTTTTTAACAGCGATATGGAAGGTATAAAAAGAATAGCTATTGATGGAGCAAAAGAAGTTAAAGATTATTCTGAAAAATACCCCCTTACAGATTGGATGTTTGAATACAGCCCAGAAAGTTTTACGGGTACTGAGCTTCCTTACGCCGTTGAGGTGTGTAATGCAGTTAATGAAATATGGGAACCTTCTAAAAATAAGAAATCTATAATTAACCTTCCTGCGACAGTTGAAATGGCCTCACCTAATATCTATGCTGATCAAATAGAGTGGGTTTGTAAGAACATTGATAATAGAGAAAATATTATAATCAGCCTTCACCCTCATAATGATCGTGGTACAGCAGTTGCAGCAACTGAATTAGGAGTGATGGCTGGAGCCGATAGAATAGAGGGGACTTTATTTGGCAATGGTGAGAGAACCGGAAATGTAGATTTAGTTACTTTAGCTTTAAATATGCTTACTCAAGGAGTTGATCCTGAATTAGATTTTTCAGACATAAACCCAATAATGAGGGAAACAGAGTATTGTAACCAACTACCAGTGCACCCAAGACATCCGTATGCTGGAGACCTTGTATTTACTGCCTTTTCAGGCTCGCATCAAGATGCCATAAAAAAAGGATTAAATGAATTAAGAAATTCTAATCAAGAAATATGGGAGGTTCCTTATCTCCCAATTGATCCAAAAGACTTAGGTAGATCCTATGAAGCAGTTATCAGAATTAATAGCCAATCAGGCAAAGGAGGAGTTGCTTATCTATTAGAGAAAGACCATGGACTTAGTATGCCTAGAAGGTTACAAATAGAATTTAGTCAGGTCATTCAGAAAATTGCTGACGAGACTGGTAAAGAAATATCTGCTTCAGACATTTGGGAAACTTTTCAGGAAACTTACTTTAATGAAGAAGGGGAATTCAAATTCCTTGAACATCATATCAACTCGAGAGCGAATAAAGACGGCCTTCAAGAAGATGAAATAGAAATTAAGATTAAGGAAGGAGAAACTATTAGAATGATAAAAGGATCTGGTAATGGACCTATAGATGCCATGATAGATGCTTTAAGTTCAAGTTTAGATCTTAAGATAAGAATAGCCGACTACCATCAGCATGCAATTAGTTCGGGTTCTGATGCAAAAGCAGTTGCTTATTCTGAAATTTCTTATAAAGATCAGTCTGTTTGGGGTATTGGCATTCACCAAAATACAGTTATTGCAGGCCTTGTATCTGTAATTAATGGCTTAAATAGATTGTCTATATAAGTTTAATCTTTAATATAACTCTATTAAAGATTAGTCGAGCTTGGAGAGAAATGGATAACGCACAGCAAGTAAAACGGAATACTATATTAGCTTATGGGGGATTAGCTACTCCGCTAGCTATGATAGGTTATCCTATAGCTATTTGGTTAATTCCTTTCTACTCTGAAGTTGTAGGAATTCCACTTTACGTCATTGCTAATATATTACTAATTGCGAGATTCACTGACGTAATCACTGACCCCATTCTTGGTCAATTAGGCGATTCAACGAAAACTTCTTTTGGAAGAAGAAAGCCCTGGATAATCTTAGGCGTTCCTCTAATGATGTTGGCTATTTATAAATTATTTATTCCTGGCACTGAAGTCACAGTTATATACTTTGTTACTTGGATGATGCTTATGTATTTAGGGTCAACAATTATTGGTATACCCTATGGTGCTTGGGGAGCTGAAATTTCTCCGGAGTATCATCAAAGGTCTAGGATCGTTAGTGGCAGAGAAGGATGGACTCTTATAGGTTTATTAATATCGGCGCTTATACCTCTTGCGATTGAGGTTTCAGGTCAAGGAATTAATTTATCGGAATCTTTAAAAAGGATGCTTTCAGCAATCTTCTTATTTCAGGACTTCTCTACCTCTGGAAAAATGGCAGACATACTTGCAAATATGGGTATGGGAATTATCTTTTTATTGCCTATATTTGCTGCAATAGCACTTTTGAAGGTTCCTGATCCAATGCCAAAAGTAGAAAAGAAAATTCCTCTTAAAGAAGGTTTAAAGTACGCTGCTGAAAATCCTCTTCTAGTTAGAATCTTATTAATAATATTCTTGGTTATTGCAGGCGAATCATTTAGAAATACTTTATCTTTATGGTTTGTAAGAGATGTTATTGGAATAGAAACAGTGGGTGCTTCTTATGCGAGGTATTTCATAGCTGGATTTATTGCTATCCCTTTTTGGCTTTGGCTTGGTAAAACAATTGGAAAACACAAAGCTTTTTGCATAACACTTATTGGAACTGGTTCGGTTAGCTTTTTATGCTTCTTCTTGGAAAGTGGAGATTATAAGCTATTTCATATCCTCTTCTTGATGAAAGGAGCGTGTTTTGGAGGCCTCCAATTCTTGCCTGCTTCTATGCTTGCTGATGTAGTTGATTTAGATTCGCTCAAGACGGGAGGAAGGCGCGCTGGGACATTCTTTGCTTTAAATGGAATGATAGCTAAAGTTTCTGCAATGCTGGCAGTTTGGGCTGCAGCAATACTTGTTGATGCTTCTGGATTCGTTCCAGGAACTGAAAATAGTGATTCAGCTATGCTCGCTTTAAGAGTTTATTACTGTCTTGGATGCGCTGCTTTCTTTCTACCCGCACTCTTCTTAACATGGTTTTACCCTTTAACCAAAGAAAAACATCGGGAGCTTAGAGAGGAATTAGAACAGCAAACCACATAGTAAGTATATTAAAAAAACCTAACTCACAATATTATTATCGTTCCAATTAATTAATATTCCTTTCTCATTTGGCTTGGCATGGAATTCTTCGCATACCCAAAGACTGCTTACAGCTGCAAGCTTATCTCCTATATAAATTAAAGGTAACCGATCTCTCTGCCAAGGCGGTATCTGATATTCTTGAAGAAGTTTCTTTAATTTTTGGCTCTTATCTCTTCCATAAGGCTTACATCTTTCTCCACCTTCTCTACCTCTTATAATCACTTTGTTTTTTATGTAAGAACTGCTTATTCCGTGACCTAAAGAACTCTCAGTAAAGAGAAGACCTGAAGGTATTTCTATTTTCGATTTTAAATCCCAGTCCAATTTAAAATTAGCATCTAATCTATCTAAAGAAAGCTCTTCGGATATAAAGATTTCTTCTCCCTTTACATACAATACAAAGGGCCTCTTCTCTTCCTTGCCGGCTACAGGAAATTTTAGTGTATCTACTGATTTAGAATTTCGTAATGTATTAACTACTTGTTTTAGAAATTGATTTCTCATTTTTATATTAAATTCTGAATTGAGCCAAAAGAATAAAAGATTCTCTACTCTTTCCTTCGATAATGATAAAAGCTTTTTTAGATCTAAAGAATTTAAACCAGATCTAACGGAATTCAAGTCACTTACTGCTATTTCAAGAGAGATCTTATTCTGTTTAATGGCCTCAGCGGATAAATGTAAGATGGACTTGTTCAAAGAATTCCATCTAGTCTTAGCCTTCGGAATAAGTTCTTGCCTTAAGAAATTCCTCGATATAGTTATGTCTTTATTCGATTCATCTTCTATCCAAGTTAATTCATTTGATAAAGCGTATTCCTTTATTTGATCTTTAGGAATATCTAATAAGGGCCTATACATATTTAAGTTTTTTTCTTTTCTCCAAACCGGGATGCCTTCAAGCCCATTTATGCCTGTCCCCCTCATTATCCTAAATAATATTGTTTCTATTTGATCTTCTTGATGGTGAGCAGTAAGGATTAAATCATTGACATTACCCCATTCAATAAACTTTTTGTATCTTAGATTACGTAGGTTTTCCTCTGATTTATTATCTATGTTTCCCAACCTCCACGATGTAAATTGAATTCCTAAATCTGAGGCGGTCTTACTACAGAATTCTTCCCATTTATTAGAAGAAGGGCTCACCGAATGATTCACATGTAATGCAAATATTGTAGATTTATCCTTAATACTCTGACTTAAGAGATGAAGTAAAACAGTAGAATCTAAACCACCAGAATAAGCTACGCCAATTCTTTCATATGAAGTAAATTCACTAAAGGAAATCTCACTAATAAGTTTCATCTAGTTATAAAGAACCGTAATCCATCAAACGCTTATATCTAGCTTCAAGTAAACTGGGTATCGACTCTTGAGTTAGTCTATCAAGACTAAGAAGGATAGAATTTTTAAGATTTTCACTAGTTTGGTCAAAATTCCTGTGAGCTCCTCCTAAAGGTTCTTTGATAATTTCATCAATGAGTTTTAATCCTAATATACTCTCAGCACTTATTTTCATTGCTTCTGCAGCTTGAGGAGCCATTGCGGAGTCTCTCCATACAATACTGGCGCAAGCTTCAGGGGAAGCAACAGAGTAGGTTGCGTGTTCCAACATACTTATATGATCACCTACACCTAAGGCTAAAGCTCCACCAGAACCCCCCTCTCCAACTATGTTTACCAAGATGGGTGTTTCTAAAGAAGACATAATTTGTAAGTTGTAAGCAATTGCTTCGCTCTGCCCTCTTTCTTCACTATCTATTCCAGGATAAGCTCCAGGAGTATCCACCAAAGTAATTATAGGGAGCTTAAACCTTTCAGCTAACTTCATTAGCCTACAAGCTTTCCTATATCCTTCAGGTTGAGACATTCCAAAATTATGTTTAATTTTTTCTTCTGTAGTTCTTCCTTTTTCATGACCTATTAATACTACTTTATAGTCGCCTATCGAACCTATACCTCCCAAAACAGCTCTATCATCTGAAAAGTGACGATCTCCATGTAACTCATCAAAATAATCCGTAATTCTTTCTATATAATCAATAAAGTGAGGTCTTTCAGGATGTCTAGCTACTTGTACGTTTTGCCATGGCGTTAAGTTAGAGTATATTTTTTCAGTAAGCTTAACTGCAGACTCATTTAAGCTAATAACTTCAGACTTAATTACTTCTTTAGATAAATCAGAGCTTTCTAATTCCAGAATCTTATTCTCTATTTCAGCAATAGGCTGTTCAAAATCTAAATAACTTTTTACCATATACAATATTAATTTACGTGAGATTGAGAAAAATAAACTAGCTCTATATTCTCTTCTCCAAACTTATTTACCAATAGTCTTAAGTTTTCATCGTCGAGTTTAATAGAATAATTTTCAGGTAGCAAAATATCTGCTTCAGCATCATTTCCTTTATAGCTAATAGTAATCAAGTTTCCTTCATTAGAATTAGTCATCTCTTTAATAAAAGTAACAGCTTTGGAATGTCCTTCCATATCCTGGTTTAACTTAATCTTAATGGTCTTAATATATTCGTTTCTAGCTTGATTAAAGGTGAGGATTTTATCAGCTATCATTTTGTATGATTGTTTCTCTGAGTAACTATCTTTTTCAATAACCCCTTCAAAAACTAAAACTTGCCCTTTCTTCAGAATATTTCTGTATTTATCAAATATTTCGGCCCAGATAGAGACTTCTATCTTTCCCGAGGAGTCATCTATGGTAGCAAATGCAAACCTACCTCTCTTGCCCTGCCTAACATTGAGATGCAGCAAGGTTCCGGCAACACGTTGAGTATGGGATTCTGTTTGTAATTCCGATATAAAAAAGCCGCACATTCTTCTTACTTCTTTTTTCTTGTCGTCTAAGGGGTGTGTATCTAAGTAAAAGCCTAAAGCACTCCATTCAGCCGAGACAGGATTGAACCCTAAGTCTTCAAAAACTTCTTTTTCAATCTCATAATTATCTTCTTGCTGCTCAAAGAAATCTTTAATGTTGCTCTTACCTCTTTCTGTTGTTTGTTCTGCGTTCTTTAATACAGAATCTATTCTATTAAATAAGGAACTTCTATCGCCTAAACAATCCATGGCACCAGAGCCTATTAACGCTGTCAGTATTCTCTTATTGACTCTATTAAATCCAACTCTAATACAAAAATCTAACAAGTCTTTATATTTTGATTCATTTCTTGTTTTAATTATCATTTCTACCAAAGACTCACCTATGCCCTTTATTGCGCCTAGTCCATAAAGTATTGTCTGAGAATCTGTATCCTCAAACTGGTAAGAACTCTTATTGATATCAGGCTTATTAACAGTCAAGCCAATATTTCTACAATCTTCTACAAATAATTGAATATTATCTGTATTACCCAAATCGCAAGATAACACTGATGCCATGAACTCTGCAGGGTAGTGAGCTTTTAACCAGGCAGTTTGGTAGGCTATCAAGGCATAACCTACTGAGTGCGACCTATTAAATCCATAACCCGCAAACTGTTCTATTTGATCAAATAAATTAGCTGCGTATCTTTTATCTACATCTTTGCTTACCGCTCCTTCAACAAACGTAGAACGCAGTCTTTCCATTTCCTCTTTCTTCTTTTTACCCATAGCTCTACGTAATATATCTGCTTGGCCTAAACTAAAACCAGATAGCTCTTGAGCTATCTGCATTACCTGTTCTTGATAAACAATAACTCCATAAGTGGTACTAAGAATCTTCTTTACAGCATCGTGCCCATATGTAACCTCTTCCCTTCCATGCTTTCTATTGATATATGAATCAACCATATTCATTCCTAATGCCCCTGGCCTGTAAAGAGCATTCATGCTGACAATATCTTCAAAATCATTAGGCACTAGTTGTCTTAAATAATCTCTCATTCCTCTTGATTCTAGTTGAAATACTCCAGTAGTCTCAGCTCTCTGAAGCAATTCAAAGGTCTTCTTATCTTTTAACGATAGATTCTCAATATCTATATGATCTTTGGGATCTTGTTTTTTAGAATTAATCCTTTCTACAGCTTGATCTAAGATAGTTAAAGTTTTAAGACCAAGAAAATCAAATTTAACTAATCCAGCTGACTCTACATCTCCCATGTCAAATTGGGAAGCTACAGTTCCTTTATCTGGATCTAATATTAGAGGAGTAAAATCTGTTAAAGCAGTAGGGGCTATCACAACTCCTGCAGCGTGCGTCCCAACGCTCCTAGAAAGCCCTTCAAGCTTTAAAGCCATATCAAAGACTTCTCTAGCCTCTTCAGATTCATCAATAGTTTCTTTGAATTGTTTTTCTTTATAAGCTTCTTCAAGAGAAATGCCCAAAACATCTGGTATTGCTTTAGCTAACCTATCTCCAAAGCCATAAGGCTTACCAAGAACCCTCACAACATCTCTTAAGACTGCTCTTGCGGCCATAGTTCCTCTAGTGCTAATTTGCGCAACAGAATCTTTCCCATATTTATTGGTTACGTATTCAAGAACCTTGTCTCTACCTTCAATACAAAAATCTATATCGAAGTCAGGGTTGCTAACCCTTTCGGGATTAAGAAACCTTTCAAATAGTAAATCATACTTAATAGGGTCTATTGCAGTTATGCCTAAAGCATACGCAGTGATAGAACCAGCCCCGGACCCTCTTCCTGGTCCTACAGGTATTTTATGTCCTTGAGCCCAGTTAACAAAATCAGCAACGATTAAGAAATATCCTGCAAAATCTAATTTACAGATCATTTCAAGCTCATATTCCAACCTCTCAAAATATTTATTATTATCTACAGCGTAGGTATTTTTTGAATTAGCAATATCCTCTATTCTCTTTTCTAAGCCTTTCTTAGAAAGGCTCCTTAAATGGTCTTCACGAGATTGATCCTTAGGTACTTCAAAGTCAGGAAGATAGAATTGACCTAAATCCAAATCAAGATTGCACTTTTCCGCTATTCTTACAGAGTTTATAAGTGATTCGGGTAGATCAGAAAAGAGCTCTATCATTTCTTCTTTAGACCTTAAATATTGGGTTTCCATATAGTCTTTAGATCTTCTAGGGTCATCTAAAATTTCACCTCTTTGTATGCAAACTCTAGCTTCATGAGCTTCAAAATCAGAAGGGTTAACTTCTGGATCTATGGGCATCAAGAATCTAACGTTGTTTGTTGCTACTAAAGGAACTCCTAATCTTGAAGCAACTTCAATCACTGCTTCGTTATATTCACTTTCATTAGATCTACCTAGCCTTTGTATTTCTAAAAAGAAATCTTCTTCAAATAAGTTCTTAAAGAAATTTATTCTTGTTTCAGCTAATTTAAGATTGCCAGGTAATATTGACTGGCCTATATGTCCTTCAATACCGCCAGAAAGTGCAATCAATCCATCAGAGAACTCTTTTAGCCATGAAAATTCTACCATTGGCTCCCCGTTAATTTGTCCCTCAACATAAGCTTTAGAAACAATTTTTGTAAGGTTTATATACCCTTTTTTATTTTTTACTAACAAGACAATTGGTGCTGAAAGTGAATCTTTATCTTTAACAACTCTTATCTCGGCACCAACTATAGGCTTAATACCATTCTGCCTTGCCTTTCTATAAAAATTCAATAGGCCAAATAAGTTGGTTAAATCAGTTAATCCTATAGAGTTGTAATTTAGATCTGCAGCTCTAGATACTAATTCCTCAATGCGAATGATTCCATCTGAGAGAGAATATTCTGAATGGAGATGTAAATGTACGAAATCGAGATCTTGCATTACTCTATCTTTATTTAATATATTGCTTAACAGGCTTAAATGAGGTCCTGTGGGCCTCACACGGTCCAGCCTTCTTTAGTTGTTCCAAATGCATCTTAGTGGGATAACCTTTATGTCTATCAAATCCGTAAACTGGGTAAATATTATTAAGCTTAATCATAATCCTGTCTCTTTCAACCTTTGCTAGAATAGAGGCAGCCATTATATTTTCATAAATAGTGTCTCCTCCAATAATAGCTTCACAAGCAATGCCTATTTTAGGCTTAAACTGTCCATCAACTAAGACCTTATTTGGAATTTTAGTTAATCCTAAGACCGCTCTTTCCATAGCCAACAATGAAGCTTGCAAAATATTTACTTCATCTATTTCTTGCGAAGAAGCATGTCCAAAAGACCAATCAACTGAATTTTTTTTTATATCTTTAGATAAAGATTCTCTGGTGGTTGAAGAAAGCTTCTTTGAGTCGTTTAAACCTATTAATTGATGATTCTCTTTTAATATAACTGCTGCTGCAACCACGGGGCCTGCTAAGGGACCTCTCCCCGCTTCATCAACTCCCGCCTCAATCAATTTAATAGATCGTAAACTTCTTTAGCAGCAGTCTCCGACCCTCCAGCTTTTAGAGTTGAATGGATCTTATTAAACTCATTAACAAAATAATCTAGTCCTTTTTTTTCTATTGAATTAATTCCTTCTATTATATTTTTCGATGTGACATCATCTTGCAATAACTCAGGAGTTAAAACCCCGCCATACAATAAATTAGGTAAAGAGAAGTAGTCTATACGTAATAATGGTTTAATAATCTTATAGCTTAACCAATTTGTTTTATAGACAGTTACACATGGCGTTCTCAACAAAAGGGCTTCCAATGTCGCTGTACCGGATGTAATGACGGCCATCTTACACTTAGATAAAATTTCTTGAGAATTGTTAAAAGAAATATCTATTACTTCGTTCAGAGATTCTTTTATTAGAGATAGATGGTTTTTATCTGATAAAGGCATATGAAATTTATAATTATTATTCTTTTCCTTTAGAGCTTTTGCAGCTTTAATCATCTCGTCAGCTAGCATTACAATCTCTGACCTCCTGCTGCCTGGTAACAAAGCTATATCTATATTCTCTCCTTCGCTTTCTTTCTTATTAATATCTCCATTTAATTTATAAGCCAATGGATGACCTACATAACAAGTATTTACTTTAGATTCTTTATAAACATCACCTTCAAAAGGAAAAAGCGTTATCACTGTGTCAATAGAATTTTCCATAGATTTTATTCTTCCTTTTCTCCAGGCCCAAACCGAAGGGCTGACATATTGAACCGTCTTTATTCCTAGCTCTTTCTTTAAAAACTTAGCTATTGGAAGATTGAAATCTGGTGAGTCAATTCCTATGAAGATATCAGGCTTCTCTTTAAGTAAAAAATTATTTAATTTCCTTCTAAGAGATAACAACTCTCTTAACTTTAGTAATGGCTCTATTATTCCCATTACAGCAATTCTTTCTAGAGAGAAGAACGAAGATAGACCTTCATCTGACATCTTATTACCACCTACGCCAATAAAAGATATATCTGTATGTAGCTTATTTAAAGAAGCCATTAATGGCCCTCCTAGATCATCTCCAGATTTTTCACCTGCTACAATGGCTATTTTAAGTTGGTCAGGTCTAGAAGGATTGATCGTCAACGAGAAATACCTCTCGTAGATTCTTCAATTGACTTTAAGAAGATGTTAACTTCTTCATTTTTCTTTCTTAAATCAGTTAAGTCTGAGATTGCTTCCTCTACTGTCATTTTCTTTCTATAAACTGATCTATAAGCTGATCTAAGTGACTCAACAACCTCACTCGTATAACCCAAACGCTTTATTCCGGTTACATTGATTCCAAAAGGTTTAGCTGGATTCCCTCGAACTTTTACATAAGCTGGGACATCTTTATTGACTGAACTTCCCATCGCACAGAAACTATAACTTCCGATAGAGCAATACTGATGGACAATAGCATAGCCACCAAATATAGCCCCATCTCCTACCTTGACTGAGCCAGCTAAAGCCGCTTGGTTTGTTAAAACTATATCATTTCCTAATATACAGTCATGTGCTATGTGAGCATATGCCATAATAAGATTACTATTTCCTATCCTGGTTTCACCTTTATCTTGAACAGTTCCTCTATGGATTGTTACTCCCTCTCTAATAATATTATCGTCACCTATTATCAGCAGGGTAGGTTCATCTTTATATTTCTTGTCAGGACTTCCGTCTCCTATTGTTGAGAATTGAAAGACATGATTTCTTTGTCCAATCTGCGTAGGGCCTTTTAAGATAACGTGAGATTCTATTTTAGAATCTCTGCCTATAGTCACATCAGGTCCTATTACAGAGTATGGACCAATCTCAACAGAATCATCTATCTTTGCTGAAGGGTCAATAATAGCAGTGGAATGATGCATGCCTTATTTTGGTCTATCTGCGCACAAAATCACTGCTTCACCGACCAATTCTTCTTCAACAGTTGCCTTACAATTAAACTTCCAAATACCTTTCTTGTTAGTAATTACTTTTGATTCTAATATTAGCTTATCTCCTGGTATAGCAGGCCTTTTAAATCTGAGATTGTCTGCTCCTACAAAATAATAGATAGATCCATCTTCTGGCTTCTTGTCCATAGTCTTGAACCCTAAAATACCTGAAGCTTGTGCCATGGCTTCTACAATTAAGACACCTGGCATTACTTGCTTGCCTGGAAAATGGCCCATGAAGTAAGGTTCGTTAGTTGTAATATTCTTGTAGGCCTTAATATAGTCACCAAGAATTATCTCTGAAACTCGATCAACCAATAGCATTGGATATCTATGGGGTAAAAACTCCTGAATCTCTTCAATGTTTATATCTACTTTCATTTTTCTTTTGTTATAAAATTATGAAGCCTCTTAAAGCTAACAGCATTCCTCTTCCACTCACTATTCTTCATAAAAGGTGTTCCTGAAGAGTATATGCCTTTTTCTTTTATTGATTTAGTTATTAGAGTCATTGCCGTTATATGTACTTCATCTGTTACTTCTACATTATCAATAATCGCACTACAGCCAGCCATAGTGCAATTCCTTCCTATCCTTGAGCTGCCTGCTATAGCACTATTGGCTGCTATAGCGCTCCCCTTTCCTACAAAAACATTATGAGCTAAGTGAACAAGGTTATCTATTTTGACATCATCTTCTATTTGCGTATCTCCAACAGAACCTCTATCGATTGAAGTATTTGATCCTATTTCTACGTTATCTCCTATTAAAACTTTTCCTAGATGTTCTATCTTTACCCAATTATCTTCTTCTTTTGCAAAACCTAAGCCATCTGAACCTAATACAGCTCCAGAGTGGATAACGCAATCTGAGCCTATAAAAACAGAATCATATACTGTTACATTAGGATAAATTAGGGTTCCTTTCCTAACCACTGAACCAGGGCCAATAAATACTCCTGAACCTATAATTACATCATCGTGTATTTCAACCCCATCTGAGATAGTTACAAAACTAGAAATACTTGCTGTCTTAGAAATAGAAGTATTATCACCTATATAAGCCATCTTAGAGACCTCTCCTTTTTCTCTTATCAGCTTAGTTTTAAATAACTTTGTACATTTTGCATACAATAAATAAGGGTCCTCTCCAATTAACTTATTTCCAGAAAACTTATCTGAGTAATCTTCCGAACAAATTAAAGCTCCTGATTTTGTTTCCGATAGCTGTTCAGCGAATGAATCTCTTGCAATAAATGAAATCTCCTGACTGGAAGCAGACCGAAGAGTGTTTATTCCTATAATCTTCTTTTCAGGGTCGCCTTCAAGTCTAGCACCTATTGTTAGAGCTATTTGTTTAAGAGAGATTCCAGAATCAAGAGACACAAAAAATTAGTCTTCTTTTTCATTCATAGCGTCAACAACTTCCTGAGTTATATCAAAGCTTTGATCTGAATGCAGTATGGAGGTCTGTTGACCACCGCTGGTAAGCAAGAGAGTAATTCCTTTAGCTCTAATAAGTTCAGTAACTATGACTTGAAATTTTTCTGCCTGTTCTTGTTGAATAATTTGAAAAGTTTGAGAGCGGAATTGATTTGTCTTTTCCCTTAAAAAATTAATATCTTGTTGAAGAGATTGGAACTTCTGGGCTGCCTCTTGTTTCTCCTCATCTGACATAGTAGGGCCATCTTTTTGAGTTTTTTCTTGAATATCTCTTGCTTCAGTAGCTTTTGCTTGAAGCTCTTCAACTACTTCCTTCCATTCTTCTGAATTTTCAAGCTCCTCTAGTTCTTTCTTGGCAACGTTAGTGCTTAAAAGAGCTCCTTGCGGATCTAAAGTGGCTACATTCAAATCAGCAGCACTAATTACAGAAGACATTACAAAAAATGCCAAAAAGGTAAATAAAATGTGTTTGAAAATTCTCATATTCTTTCCTAGTTAATGTCCAAAGAAGGGAGTTTACAGTTTTGTAAGCTCATTTAGTAGCCTAAAATTAATTAAAACTGAGTTCCTATTTCAAATTGAAAGTTCTCAGTTTCATCTAATGGACCTTCATTTGTTGGAGACGCGATGGCTAATGACATTGGACCTAACTGAGTGATCCATGTAACTCCAACACCAAAAGAATATCTTAACTCCCCTAAATCTAATTCGCTGCAATTGATATTGAGCAGGCTAGTTCCACAGTCCTTAGAAAAAACATTTCCGATATCAACGAAAAAAGAGCTTCTCATTGAGCGTTGGTCTTCTACGAAAGGTAGTCTAAAAATAAAGTCAAAACCTCCTTCAACTAAATAAGCCCCACCAATAGATCTATCATCATTATAAAAAGCATAAGGGTTAGCAATAGGGTTGCCAGTAGCATCAAGTATATTATTACCTTCATTGTCTATGTAATACGGAGAAGGTATAGCTCGCGGACCAAGAGTATTTTGCTTAAAACCTCTTACCGAGCTTATGCCACCAGAATAGAAATGCTCAAAAAATGGAGCAACTTTTGTATCGCCGTAAGCCTCTAAAGCACCTATCTCACCTCTAAATCCAAGAACAAACTTGCCTCCCATTATTGGCTTAAAGTATTTATGTCTATAAGTAATCTTAGAATAAGTGAGAGAACTTCCAGGTATTGCAACCTGGAAAGCAAAGGATTGCGATTGACCAGCTGTTGGAAACAAACCTCTGTTCAAAGTAACTTTTGACCAAATGAATTGTGTCTTTAGTACTTCGAATTTAGTTCCTTCAGATTGGGTAAAAGCAATAATTTGAGATGCCGGCGTAGAACCAGTATCTATACTAGTGTTGTCATAATTTAAATTTAATCCAACCCTTTCGATATCACTAATTGGAAGGCCAAATTGAATTCCAGCTCCAAAAGAATCTGAAGTGTAGCTTGCAATATTAAACTGACCGTAATCAGATTCCCTAAAGTAAGTGCTATAACCCCTGCTAACTCCATCTATGTTGAAATAAGGCTCCCCGTAATTAAAAGAATAGCTTCTTTGCCAAGTGCTGTCATTTATTCCAATACCAATAGCCTTTCCCGTACCAAAAGCGTTGTTTTCATTGTAGTTAAGCCCTAATACAAGACCATAAGCTCCATAACCTAGACTGCCTCCAACAGACCCTGAATATTCTTCTTCAACTGAAAATTCAACATCAATTTGATCATTTATTCCTGGGACAGGTATAGTTTCTGACTCTACTTCTTTAAAAAAGCCCAATCTTTCTAATCTTAATTTAGAATTTTCTATTAAACTGTTAGAAGCCCAAGCACCTTCCATTTGTCTCATTTCCCTTCTTAGAACAACATCATGTGTTCTCTTATTTCCCTTAAAGATTATTCTTCTAACATAAGTTCTTTGCTGCGCATCCACATAAAAAGTTAAATCAACGTTACCGGTTTCTTCATTAACATCTGGAACTCCTCTAATTTCAGCAAAGCTATAGCCTTCATTTCCTAGTATGTTCTTAAATAGTTCTTCAGTTTCAGTAATAAGAAATTGATTAAATATATCTCCGGACTTAATGAGAACTAGGGAATTTAAGATCTCTTCTTCTATAGGCAAATCTCCTACTATTTTAATGTCGCTCACTTTAAAGGTAGTTCCTTCAGAAATATTCAAAGTAATGAATACTGAAGTCTTATCAGGAGTAACAGTCACTTGAGAGCTTTCTAACTGGAATTCCACGAAACCTCTGTTTTTATAATATGATTCTAAAGATTCTAAATCTCCTTTTAGTTTCTCTCTTGAATACCTATTATCATTAGTAAAAAAGGAAAACCAACCTCCAGTCTTCAATTCAAAAGCGTTTAGAATATCTTCATCAAGAAAACTTGTATTTCCAACGATATTTATATTTTTTATTTCAGCAACCTCTCCTTCATCTATTTCAATATCTAATGAAACTCTATTTCTAGGTTCTGACTCTGTAGAAACGTCTACTTTTGCACCGTATCTTCCTTGAGATACATACTGCCTTTGAATTTCTAAAGCTAACCCATTGACAATAGAGCGCTTAAAAACTTGCCCTTCTGACAGGCCTGCGTCATCAAGTCCCTTTAAGAGGTCTTCAGTCTTTAGAGCCTTATTTCCGTCTATTTCAATTGACGCTATAGAAGGTCTCTCTACTATGCTAATTATTAGAGTATTACCCTCTCTACCTATTTGAAGATCATCAAACTGGCCTGTCTTGAAGATTGTCTTCGCAGCATTTTGTAAATCAAATTTATCAACAGAATCGCCAACTGAAATAGGCATTACATTAAATACACTTCCTGCTGAAACTCTTTGCAAGCCACTGATCCTTATATCATTAACAACCCAATTTTCTTCGGCTGAAACTTGAAAAGGTGCGAGCAATAAAAACAAGCTTAAAACGGAGAAAGAAATATTGAATCTTCTTAATTTCATCAAATTAATCTCACTATGTCGTTTACAAATGCAAAAATCATAATACCTGCTACTAATAAAACCCCCATTCTAAGGGAATATTCCAAAAATTTGTCTGATACGGGGGAGCCTTTAAGCTTTTCTATGGCTATGATAAGCAATTGCCCTCCATCAAGTAAGGGGATAGGCAATAAATTTAACAGCCCCAAGTTTATGCTCAAAATAGCTATCATAGATAGGAAAGATAATAATCCAGCTTTTGCTGCTGAACCCGCTAATACAGAAATCTGTATTGGTCCTCCAATATTATCAGCCGAGACAGAACCAGAAATCATTTTTCCTATTGAGTTGACGATTAATGAAGTGAATTTATAAGTTTCAGTAAAACCATGCTTAACAGCTCCCAATACACTTTCTTCTTTAGTTACCAGTAAATGTTCAGGCCAATCATTTGTCTTATTTGAGGCCATAACTCCTATCCTTCCATACATAAATCCTTCTTTATCTTTGAGACTTTCAGTTCGAAGACTTATTAACAAGTTTCTATTTTCTCTAATCAAACTTACTGTAATTTCCTTTCCAGGGAGCTTTTTTATTTCTCGAGATAATTGTTGCCAGGTATCTACGTTTTTATTATTTATTGATGTTACTAGGTCATTAACCAAAATACCTGCTTTATCTGCCGGTCCATCCTCTTTTATTCCTCCAATTAAAGCAGGTATTAAAGGCTCTACACCAAATGATAAAGACGGGTTATTCTGTCTTGAAGAAGACAGCCAATCTTCGATGTATACTTTAGACAGAGTTATAAAATTAGACCCTTCTTTAATAAAACCAATTGAGAGAGTTCCTGTATCCCCTATTCTTTTTGAAAGTTTTAAATTTATATCACTAAAAATTTCTAAGTTCTCTCCATCAATGCTAACAACTCTATCTTGCGAGCTTATTCCAGCTTCCTCAGCCAGACTTCCTTGACTTACATCTCCTATATACGAACCTAATTGAGTGGTACCAATCAATGAAATACAAAAATATATAAAGATTGCAAGAACAAAATTAGCAAAAGGGCCGGCTGCAGTTACAATTGCTCTTTCGTTTAATGTGGCGTCAAAGTAAGTTTTCTTATCTTTATAATCTTTTCTTGAAAGTCCTTCAGTTCCAATATTCTCCCCAAGCATTTGTACATAGCCACCTAATGGCAATATGCCTATAGAGAATTTACAGTCATTTTTATCTTTGGTGGCAAATAATTCTTTACCAAATCCTATTTTAAAATTTAATACATGGATACCAAACTTTCTAGCAGCCAAGAAATGTCCTAGCTCATGAATTCCTACTATTAAACTTATTAGTAAGATGAAAGAAGTTATTGTGATTAACAAATCCATTTATAGTTGATTAATAATTGATAAAGCTTCGGTTCGTGAATCTCTATCAGATTCAAATACCTGATCAAGACTTTGGACAGTTTTTATCTCAATTCTATCCAAAACCTTAAGAATTATTTCATAAATATCTTGATAGCCAATTCTCTCATCAAGGAAGGCTTGAACGCAGATTTCATTAGCTGCATTTAAAACTGAGAAGCTGGTTCCCCCCTCCTCTAGTAGTTCTATTGCAAGCCCAAGACATGGAAACTTATCCAAGTCTGGTTCCATAAAATTAAGTGAACCCAAATCATTTAAGTTTAATTTCTTACTTCCTGAATTTATGCGGCCTGGGAACCCTAAACCATAAGCTATAGGAATTTTCATATCTGGAACGGATAATTGCGCCAATAAAGAATTGTCTTTATATTCTACCAATGAATGTATGATGCCCTCTGGATGTATTAAGACCTCAATGTCAGAAATATCAAATAACCACCTAGCTTCAATAACCTCCAACCCTTTATTCATCATAGTTGATGAATCAACAGAAATCTTCTTACCCATATTCCAAACAGGATGGTTTATTGCTTGTTGAGGAGTTATAGAAGCAAAGTCAATTATAGGTTTATCTAGGAAAGGTCCTCCAGAGCCCGTCAGTATAATTCTTGAAACATCAGATGTATTCTTTGTACTATTTAAGCATTGATGAATAGCACTATGCTCACTATCTATGGGAAAAATCGAAGCACCATTTTCTTTAGACAGCTTATTTAGATATTCTCCTGCAACAATATAAGATTCTTTATTTGCCAATAAGATTTTTTTTCCACTCTTAACGGCAGAGGTAACTGGTATTAATCCAGAAATTCCTACCATTCCAGCTACTACAATATCCGTTTCTGCCGATCCTATAGCTTTTTCTAAATCATCCATAGAGTGAATTAGAGAGGTTTTTATACCACGCTTATTAGCATTTTCTTCAAATAATCTTCTAGAGCTTTCATCATGTAAAAAGGAGTATTTGGGACTAAATTCTTCACATTGGTCTAAAAGTAATTCGTGATTAGTGTTAGCAGAAACTAAATTAATAGAAAAACTGTCTATATTTTGTCTAATCACTTCTAAAGTCGACTTACCAATAGAGCCCGTTGATCCTAAAATAGCTATATTCATTACTACTACATTAAGAACAATATAAATAAGAACATTGGTATGGTGGCTATATGACTATCCATTCTGTCCAAGAGACCTCCGTGCCCTGGTATTAAATTTCCTGTATCTTTAACCTCAGCCACTCTCTTAAATAGACTAATCGTCGCGTCTCCAATTACTGAAGTAAAAGAAGCGATCAATATTAATATTATGAACTTGTAAAAACCTTTTTCTACAAAACCTCCTGTTATTAACAGGACAACTAAAGGAGTAATAATTATTGCCAATATAAAACCTTCAAAAGTCTTGTTTGGGCTTACATTTGGTAAAAGTTTAGTATTTCCATATTTTTTTCCTCCAAAATAGGCTATAGAATCCATAAGAACGCTTATTAATATGATTAGAAGAAGAAGAGTTCTACCGCCCATTTCCATCCCAAAACCTAGTAACAAATCTTCTTGATTTATCAAGAAATAGAGAGAGGAGAAAAAACCAACGTGAATAAAAACCCCTGATATTAACCAAAATGAATTCCTTTGTATCAAAGGCTTGCTAACAGGAAAGCTAAGAATTAGAAAGAAAAGCCCAACATAAGTTAGTACATTTAAGCCAAGAAAAATCTTATTTAACCAAAGAAATTGGGATAAATAGAATAAAACAAGACAACAGCATATTAAAATAATAGAGATAATTGCAGAGAACCTTAAAGATAAAAACTCCCAAAGAGAAATGGCTGTAAGAAGTGCCATAAAATAAATTAAATAGTCTTTTGGGAGAAAGAGGATTAAAGATACTAGCCCTATAGATAGTATTAACCCACTAATAAGTCTTTGTCTAAGCATAGTTATATTGAGAAATTTGATTTATCTCCAAATCTTCTTGATCTTCTAGAGTACTCTGATATTGCTTTTTCAAATTCATTGTCATCGAAGTCTGGCCAATACAGATCAGGAAAGTAAAATTCGGTGTAAGCTAGTTGCCATAACAAGAAATTACTAATTCTTTGTTCCTTTCCAGTGCGTATACATAAGTCAGGGTCTTTAAATGAACCAGTAGATAATAACGATTCAAAGCTTTCTTCTGTAACTTCTTCTTCATTGCGTGAACCTATTAACTTATTAGCAGCCTGAACAATATCCCATCTTCCTCCATAACTTGCTGCAACAACAAGATCTAATCTTTTACCGCTTTCACAATTAGTGGACTCTTCTGATTCTTTCATTTGCTTTATTAGGTCGTCATCAAATTGAGACAGGTCTCCTATAAAACTTAATTGAACTGAGTTCTTTATAAGATTAGGGACTTGTTCTTTTAATGCTGTATTTAGTAATTGCATTAATAGATTGACTTCGTCACTCGTCCTCCCCCAGTTTTCGCTACTAAACGCAAAAATAGTTAAAATAGAAATCCCCTTTTTAACTGCAAATTCAACAGCTTCTCTAGCTCTTTCTACGCCTTTTTTGTGCCCAGCAACTCCTGGTAGTTCATTCTCAGATGCCCACCTATTATTTCCATCCATGATGATGGCAACATGGTTGGGAATATTCTCTTGGGCTTTACCTTCCATAAAAAGGTTTAGAAATCAAGCAGGTCTTTTTCTTTAGCTTCCAGTGCTACGTTTATCTTTTCAACAAACTGATCAGTTAATCTTTGAATTTCCTCCTCTCCCTGCCTCTCCTCATCTTGAGATATTTCTTTTTCTTTTAGAAATTCTTTAAGTTGTGTATTTCCCTCTCTACGCGCATTCCTTACAGAAACCTTTGCATTTTCCGCTTCTGATTTAGCTTTCTTTATAAAGTCTTTTCTAGTTTCTTCAGTTAAGTCAGGCAAAATCACTCTGATTGTATCTCCTGACGTTGCAGGATTTAGTCCGAGCTCAGATTCTGATATAGCTCTCTCAATCTCTTGAACTACTCCTTTTTCCCAAGGGACTATGGCCAATGTTTTTGCATCCTCTATAGATATACTTGCTACTTGAGCTAAAGGGGTTAATTTGTCGTAATAATTCACTTTAATACTATCGAGAAGGGATGGAGTGGCTCTACCAGTCCTGATCTTCTTAAAAGCAACATCAAGAGCATTGAGACTCTTGTCCATGCCTAAATGAGTATCTTCTATAATTTCTTTTAACATCTAGCTCTTTACCTGAGACATTACTTCGCTTGCAAAATCTACTTTCTCAACTTCAATACCTTCACCCACTTCGAACCTAACAAAACCTACAATGCTTGCATTATTGTCTTTAAGCAAGCTACTTATGTTTATACTTGGATCTTTTACAAAATCTTGCTCTGTAAGACTTACTTCAGATATGAACTTCTTTATCTTACCCTCAATCATTTTTTCTACTATATCAGCTGGTTTTCCAGTTTCTTCTGATTGAGCTTTATATATTTCTCTTTCTTTATCAATAACCGCTTGAGGAATGTCAGAAGACGAAATAGCCATAGGGTCTGTAGCGGCAGCGTGCATAGCTATATCTTTGGCAACTTCTTGGTTGCCCCCTTTAAGAGAAATGATTGTGCCTATTTTATTATTACTGTGTAGATATACCCCTGACAAGTCAGCATCTCGGTCGCTCTTAGCTACTCTGCGAACGACGATATTTTCTCCTAATTTCTGAACTAATTTTTCTCTTTTTTCTTCGACTCCATCAGCCAACAAATCTTCCAAAGACTTATCTGGACTAGAGGATAGACTCTCTAAAACATCTTGCGTGAAAGAAATGAAAGAATCATCTCTGGCAACAAAATCAGTCTCACAATTTATTTCAACCATAAAAGATTGACCTTCAAAAGTTTTTATACCTATAAGCCCATCCGCAGCAGATCTACCTGATTTCTTACTAGCCTTTATCCCGCTTGTTTTTCTTAATTCTTCAACTGCAAGATCCAAGTCCCCATCCGATCCTTCCAGAGCCTTTTTGCAATCCATAAGACCCAATCCAGTCTTTTCCCTTAACTCCTTAACTTGAGCTGCTGAAATATTACTCATTATTTTTCCTTAGTTTTCTTTTCTTCTTTCTTGTCTTTTTTACTTTCATCCAAAATGCCCTCTTTTTCAGCAACACCTCCATCCAAATCAACTCCTGTTTGTGAAGAATCAATTTTCTCCTCTAAAGCTTCGATAGGTTTATCCACAGGTTCTTCGGCTTCTATTTTTCTAACTATAGACGGACCAGACTGAGGAGATTCTTGTTTCAAGCCCGTTGCAGCTTTAGCGCCTTCAAGGCAAGCATCTGCAACAGCTTCAGTGAAAAGAGTTATAGACCTTATAGAATCATCATTCCCAGGAATGACGTAATCTATACCTTCTGGATTACTATTGGTATCAACTATACCTACAATTGGTATACCCATCTTACTAGCTTCAGAAACAGCTATAGACTCTCTATTAACATCAATAATGAATAAAGCATCTGGAAGACCTCCCATTTCAGTTACTCCTCCTATAGATTTCTCTAATCTATCAATATCTCTCTGAATCTTTAAACCTTCTTTCTTAGTTATCTTATTGAAGGTTCCATCTTCTTTTTGCCTATGTAAATTCTCTAATCTTGTTATAGAAGATCGAATGGTTTTATAATTTGTGAGCATACCTCCAAGCCACCTTTCATTCACATACGGCATAGAGCATCTAACAGCTTCATTTTTTATAATTTCCGTCGCAGTTCTTTTCGTACCTACAAAAAGTATCTTATTATTTTTTGCAGCCACTCCTTCTATGAATTTTAAGGCAGGTTTAATCATATCAACTGTATGCTCTAAGTTGATGATATGAATCTTATCTCGAGTTCCAAAAATATACTGATCCATTTTAGGATTCCAATATTTAGTCTGATGTCCGAAATGAACGCCAGCTTGTAGTAGCTGTTCTAGCGATATATTTGCCATTTGCTCTCCTTACTTAATGAGTAACATTACATTACTCTGGTTATACTCCCGCGTTTATTAAACCTCACTAAAGATGAGCTACCTTTAGCACCTTAGATTTAAAATTACTACGCGTGCTTCGTTATTTAAATAAATATCTAAATTGGTGCGCATTTATACCACAAAAAAGAATTAAGAAGAATAAATATCTTGCATTGAATAAAGTCCATTTGGTTTCTCTTTTATCCACTTCGAAGCTTTGATAGCCCCTTCAGCAAAAATAGTTCTATTGCTGGCCTTATGTTTTAATTCAACAGTCTCATCTTTAAAAGAAAACACTACTATATGTTCTCCTGGCGAGTCTCCTTCTCTTTCACTAGTAATTTCAACGTCATTCTCTTGGAATGATTCCTTTAATTGATTTCTTAAATCAATTGCTGTACCAGAAGGAGAATCTTTCTTTTGTTTATGGTGTTTTTCATAAATATTGATTTTCCTCGGTCTTTCTAGAATGGCCTCAGACTTGTTTAGAATCTGCTTTAACATGGCTATACCTATACTGGTGTTTGGAGCATAAAGCAAAGGTATGGATTCAGAATATTCTTTAATCTGATCAACCTGTAGGCTGCTAAAGCCAGTAGTTCCTAAGACTATAGCTACTTGCCTTTCTTGCGCTAATGATAATATTTCTAAAGAGCTTTCAGGTACTGAAAAATCAATTACTACATCAACATCAGGACTTATATCTTGGATGGTAGAAACATTTATGCCTATATCTTGTTGATTAAATAGAGAACCTAAATCTTTCCCTATTATTTTATTTGAACTTGATGCACTAGCTCCACACAAAACTAAAGACTCATCCTTAAAGGACTTTTCTAAAAGAATTTTTCCAACTTTTCCAGTTACACCAGATATAAAAATATTAGTCTTTATCATGGCGATAGTTTACTTACTTTCAAAGAAAGATTTTACTTTATTGAACCACTCCGTTCTTAAAGGATTATGTTTTTGACTTGAGTCAATAGAGGCTTGAAATTCTTTCAATATAGATCTTTGTTCTTTCGATAGGTTCTGGGGTGTTTCTATTACTGCCCTACACAATAAATCTCCTGTTGACCCACCTCTTATAGGACTTATGCCCTTTCCTTTTAACCTAAACAACTTCCCTGTTTGAGTTCCTTCTGGAATTTTTATTTTAACCCTCCCATCTAGAGTCGGAATATGGATCTCTCCTCCCAAAGTAGCATCAATAAAACTAATAGGAGCTTCACAATATAAGTGTCTTCCATCTCTTTCGAATACCTCGTGCGGTAATACTTTAATCTGAACAAATAAGTCTCCTGAGGGCCCACCATTAAACCCGGCTTCACCTTCACCTGATAATCTAATTCTGTCTCCTGTATCTACGCCTGAAGGTATCTTTACAGATAAAGTTTTTCTTTTTTCTACTCTTCCTTGTCCTCGGCAAGATTTACATGGATCAGTTATTACTTTGCCTGAACCTGAACATTGTCTACAAGTTTGAGACACGGAAAAGAAACCTTGCTGAGTTCTTACTTGCCCTGCTCCCCCGCAACTATTACAAGTTATCGGACTAGAACCTTTCTTAGCCCCGCTCCCCCCACAAGGAGAACAAGGCTCCATAGCTGGAATAGCTATCTTTTCAGTGGTTCCTCTTACTGCGTCCTCAAGACTAATGGTCATTGAGTATTGAAGATCTGACCCTTTATTTGACCTCTGCCTACGACCAAAAGGGTCACCTCCTCCGAATATATCTCCGAATATATCTCCGAATATATCATTAAAACCCTCTGATCCAGAAGCTCCTCCAAACCCAGAAGCTTCTACCCCTTGGTGGCCAAATTGGTCATATGAATTTCTCTTTGAAGAATCAGATAAGATCTCGTAAGCCTCAGACGCTTCTTTAAATTTATCTGGAGCAGATGGGTCATCCGAATTTCTGTCCGGATGATATTTCATCGCTAATCTTCGATATGCTTTCTTTAGATCATCAGACGAAGCGCTCTTGCTCACTCCTAAAACATCATAGTAATCCCTTTTAGACATTCTAATTTCTTATAAAGCCTAATTTGGATTCCTACTAATTAGGAATTTTGCTGTTCCTTTTCTTCTTTTACTTCTTCAAAATCAGCATCGACAACTTCTGAGCCATCATCACTTGAATTGTTTTCTTGATTTTCTTGGTTTTGTTTGTTGGATTCTTCTTCATACAATCTTTGCGCTAAAGGTGCAGAAGCTTCTGATAGAGCCTTTACTTTCTCATCAATAACCTCTTTATCATCTGTCTTTAGAGCTTCTTCGAGTTCTTGTATTCCCTTTTCTATTGCTTCTTTTTCAGATTCTTCAACTTTCTCTTTAGCTTCTTCTAGTGTTTTCTTACAACTATGCACTAGATTCTCACCTAAATTTCTTGCTTGAACCAGCTCCTCAAACTTTTTATCGTCTTCAGCATGAGCTTCAGCATCTTTAACCATTTGCTCAATCTCATCATCTGACAAACCACTTGAGGCTTTAATCTCAATAGATTGTTCCTTGCCGGTAGCCTTATCTTTAGCTGAAACGTTCAGAATACCATTCGCATCAAGATCGAAAGAAACTTCTATCTGTGGCATGCCTCTTGGAGAGGCAGGTATATCAGTTAAGTTGAACTGACCTAAAGTCTTATTCTCAGAAGCCTGTTTTCTCTCTCCTTGCAATACGTGTACAGTTACTGCAGTTTGATTATCTTCCGCGGTTGAAAATACCTGAGACTTATTTGTAGGTATGGTAGTATTTTTATCTATTAATGGAGTCATTACACCTCCCATAGTCTCAATTCCTAGCGTCAAAGGAGTGACATCTAGAAGTAGGACGTCTGTAACGTCTCCTGCCAATACTGCACCTTGAATTGCTGCTCCAACTGAAACTGCCTCATCAGGGTTTACATCCTTTCTAGTCTCCTTTCCAAAAAACTCTTTTACTTTGCTTTGGACTAAAGGCATTCTTGTTTGCCCACCAACTAGAATAACTTCATCTACATCCGAAGCCTTTAACCCGGCATCCTTTAGAGCGGTTTCTGTGGGCTTTATGGTTCTGTCTACTAAATCTCCCACAAGAGATTCTAATTTTGCCCTTGTTAATTTATGAACAAAATGCTTAGCTCCTGAAGTGTCTGCTGTTATATAAGGTAAGTTGATTTCAGATTGCTGATTGCTTGATAGCTCAATCTTAGCCTTTTCTGCAGCTTCTTTAAGTCTTTGTAATGCTGCAGAATCATTGTGCAAATCTAAACCTGATTCTTTTTTAAATTCATCTGCCAAATATTCTATCAAAGCTAAATCAAAGTCTTCTCCTCCTAAGAAAGTATCACCATTTGTAGAAAGAACTTCAAATTGATGTTCCCCTTCAACCTCAGCAATTTCTATAATAGATACATCAAATGTACCTCCACCTAAATCATAAACTGCGATCTTTTGATCTCCTTTTCCTTTATCAAGACCGTAAGCAAGAGCTGCTGCTGTAGGCTCATTTATGATTCTTTTCACTTCTAATCCCGCAATTTTTCCTGCATCTTTTGTCGCCTGCCTTTGAGAGTCATTAAAATAGGCAGGTACAGTAATTACTGCCTCTTTAACCTCTTGCCCTAAATAGTCCTCTGCTGTTTTCTTCATTTTCTTTAAAATTTCAGCTGAGACTTGTTGAGGAGCTAGTTTTTTCCCTTCTGCCTCAACCCAAGCATCACCATTTTCTGCTGAAATTATTTTATATGGAACCATGCTTGAGTCTTTCTTAACGACATCATCTGAATGCTTCCTACCTATTAATCTCTTAATGGCATAAAGGGTGTTCTGCGAATTAGTGACAGCCTGGTTTTTAGCTGAGTCACCTACTTTTACTTCTTCACCATAAGCTACAACTGAAGGAGTAGTTCTTTTTCCTTCAGAGTTTTCTATTACTTTGGCCTGATCGCCTTCCATCACTGAAACACAGGAATTAGTAGTTCCTAAATCTATTCCTATTACTTTTGCCATTTTTAACTCCGCATTAATTCTTATAACCCTTAGATGGGGTTAAAGTCATTTATTTCAAGTGTTTATTTATTTTTTTCAGACTTTGAAACTATAACTTTCGAAGGTCTTAAAGTTCGATCTAAAATAGTGTAACCCTTCTGGATTACCTCAATTATTGAATTGGGCTCGAGACTGTCATCTTCTATTAAAGAGATAGCCTCGTGCTTATCAGGGTCAAACAAGCCTTCATCACAATTAATAGGCTCTATTCCTGAGGTCTTTAAAGATTTCTCAAAGTTTTTTAGAGTCATCTCTAACCCTTCTTTAATATTTAAAACCTCTTTATTTCCTTCACAAGAGGATATTGCTCTTTCTATGTCATCACCAACGGAAAGAAATTCTTTTGCTAGAGACTCTACGCCATATAATCTAGCTTTAGTTACTTCTTGAGAGGCTATCCTTCTGACATTCTGCACTTCTGCTTTCGCTCTCAAGACTTGATCCTCTAAGTCTTTAATTTGATTATCTAAGGACTTTTCTTCTAGTTCTTCTACTAAATTATCTACCTCTAACTCTTCTGCAGAATCCTGATCTAAATTAATATCTTCAGAATCTTGTTCTTTAGAAGCTTCTTCTTTGTTTTTATTTTCTTCAATCAAAATAAATCTCCTTCAATAGCCCTATATAGGGACTACATGCCATCTATTCAAGTGTTCAGAATTATTTTTTTATAGGTTTAACGTACAGAACCATGCTGTGATCTATTATCTCGAAACCTTTTTCTTTTGCTAACTTCTTCTGCCTTTCCTCTATGGTGTCATCCGTAAATTCTACAACATCACCCGTTTCTAAACAGACCATATGGTCGTGGTGATCTGTAGGTGTAAGCTCATAAACGGCATGCCCTTCTTCAAAATTATGCCTCAGGCAAATACCAGCTTGTTCAAATTGAGTTAAAACTCTATAAACAGTAGCTAAACCTACTTCTTCTCCAGCGTTTATAAGCTTTCTATATATTTCTTCCGCGCTTAGGTGTGCTTTATCTTGTTCAAGCAATTCTAAAACTCTTAATCTTGGAAGGGTTACTTTAAGTCCTGCTTTTTTTAATTCAATGTCATCGCTCACTATTGTCTACCTCGAAATACATTTCAATATATTTATTATTAATAATACCTATAATGTAGAAATAACTCTAAACATTCTTAAAATGAGATTAATTTCTAACATTATTATTATAGCTGTTTTAACTATATTTATTTCAAGTTGCAGTCTGCCTAAGGTCTATCAAGTTGTTATCAGTCAAGGCAACCTTGTTGATCAAGAAATGATAGATAAACTAGAGGTTGGAATGACAGAATCGCAAGTAAAGTTTGTTATGGGCAGTCCTCTTATTTCTGATACTTTCTATCCAGAGAGATGGGACTACTACACATCCGTAATCCAAGGCTCAACCAAGTTCACAGAACAAAAAATAACTCTTTTTTTCGAAGATAATAAGTTGGTAAGGTGGACAGGCGAAATGAGCCCGCAAGATTGACTTATATGAAGAAATAAAGAAATACTAAGCCAACCATACAAGGTGCAATATATCTAACTGAAAAATACCATAATTTAAATAAGAACCCTTCTTCAAAACCCAATTCATCTAGAACGTGCTCTTTTTTCATCACCCAGCCTACAAAAATTGATATAAAGATACCTCCAAGTGGAAGCATAATCTGATTAGTTAAGAAATCTGTAGCATCGAAGAAATTTTTACCGAAAATAGTAAATTCTGAAAGAAGATTAAAAGAGAGTGCACTAAAAAGACCTAAAAACCAAGCCATAAAACCAAGCAATATTGTTGCGGTTAGTCTTTTGATCTTTAATGATTCAATCAACCAGGCCACACCAGGCTCTATCAAAGAGATTGAGGAGCTCAGAGCAGCTATGCTTAATAAAATAAAAAATAAAGTACCAAAGAGAATTCCTAAAGGCATAGCGCTAAATGCTATTGGTAAGGTTACGAACACCAGTCCTGGGCCTTCCGATGGGGCTAATCCGTTTGCAAAGACTATAGGGAAGATTGCTATACCTGCTAACAGAGCTACTCCCGTATCTAAAGCCGCTACAGTTAGTGCTGTTCTGCCTATATTTTGATTGGCTGGCATATAGGCCCCATAAGCCATGATGGCACCCATACCTAAACTCAAAGTAAAAAATGCTTGGCCTAAAGCTTCTAAAGTTACTTGCGGATTTATTTTTGAAAAATCTGGCCTAAATAGGTAAGTTAAACCTTCAAAGAAAGCTCCAGTTTGCATGGAATAAAGGCAAAGTAGAACAATGATCAGGAATAATAATGGCATAAGGGTATTTATCCATTTCTCTAGTCCATCCAAGATTCCTCTAGCAACTATAAAGACCGTTATAGATATAAACAAAGTATGCCAAAAAATTAAGGAAGAAGGGCTTGATAAAAGACTGTTAAAGCCGCTGCTCGATGATTCCGCCGTAATATCTTGAAAACCATTAAAAATATAAGACATTGCCCAGCCCGCAGCAACACTGTAAAAAGATAGGATTAATAGCCCTGCAAGCGCTCCTGTTGCGCCCAATAATGTCCATGTACTAGAGGTGTTAGCTTCTTTAGCTAAACTTTTCATAGTATTTGCAGGGCTGCTCCTGCCCCTTCTTCCTATCATGATTTCAGCTAACATAATGGGAATACCTATGATGCATATACATGCCAAATATACTAAAACAAAAGCTCCGCCTCCGTTATCACCTGCCATATAAGGAAATTTCCAAATATTACCTAAACCTACTGCAGAACCTGTAGCCGCCAATATAAATGTCCACCTGCTAGACCAAGTCCCATGTATAGATTTTCTTTCTTCAGACATTAAATGTAAGCTTGTATAGGATTAGAATATGGGTTAACCCAATAGGTAAAGATTAACATAAGACAAATACATAGGATAATGCTAATTCTATTGAATAAATCTAAATATTTTTTAGGAAAGATATTAAAAATTGTATAAAGAGTTTTAATAAACCTGGTTAGATAAGATCCTATCAACAAAAAACCTATTCCCCAGACTGGATTCAAAAGTATAGTTAACAATCCTGAAGTAGAAGCTAAGAAAATAGGAATCAAAGATATAGAAGATAATTCGTCCTTATAATTGCCTTCATAGTAACTTCGTAATGACCTTATATAACCGCTTAAAAGAAAAAAAAGGATAAAGATATATATTTGGAACAGGCTTGCTACTACTATTCCAATAGAATCAGAAGTGAACCACACTGAGGCTGATAATATTATGCATGGGGCAATAAAGATATAAGCAATACCCTGAGTTGATCTTAATAATATATCTTCATCATGCATGTTCAGTAGAATTTTGTATTTGTGGGTTTATACTCTAAACGTGGGAAAACAAAAAAAGAAGTCCAATAGCTCTATTTCAGATAATAGAAAAGCTAGATTTAATTTTGAAATAACTGATAAATACGAAGCAGGCTTGTCTCTTTTAGGCTGGGAAACAAAAAGTATAAGAGAAAACAAAGCTCTAATAGCTGAAGCTTATGTTCTATTAAAAGATGGGGAAGCTTGGTTGATCGGATGTTACATAAACCCACTAAAAAATAGTAGTGTGGAGATGGACCCCACAAGATCAAGAAAATTGCTATTAAACAAAAAAGAATTAGCGGAGATTTTTAGATCCACTCAACAAAAAGGCCAAACTTGCATTCCAACCAAACTTTTTTGGAAAAAAGATTTAATAAAATGTGAAATAGCTCTTGCTGTAGGGAAAAAATCTCGCGATAAAAGAAACACAATAAAAAGTAGAGATTGGGATAGGCAAAAGGCCCAAGAATTAAGAGATAGAAACAAAAATTAGAGAACTTTCTAATAGAAAGGTATAATTCTCCAGCTTTTTTGGGGGCGAACTGGCTTCGACAGTAGATATAAAACCTCAAGTGCATGTCGAGAAGGTAATAATTCTCGTTAAAAAATTATTGCAAACTTGTTAGTTGGCGAAAACGCAGACTACGCTCTAGCCGCTTAATTGGCTAGCTGTCTTTGGTAACGTGCTCGTGCGCCTCCAAAGACAGACGAATTCACGAGATGCTGAAGTTGCTCTTCTCATTAGTAATTTCTTAAG
>PVBE012993007.1_pt1 | contig 41394 bp, 31 predicted proteins | sample 1631181 | NCBI WGS metagenome assembly PVBE01 (sample SAMN08397723, study PRJNA350692) | Marine metagenome, whole genome shotgun sequencing project. | isolation source: water | place: Pacific Ocean | collected 2012-04 | reverse complement strand
GGATGAAAGGACGACGGAGCCGGACCAACTCCTAAACGCCCAAAACACAAAACAGGCTTTGTTGTTCTGAGTCCCGAGGGGCTCCACCGCGCTCCTCAAAAGAACAACCAATTCCACCCACGAATTGTTCTGAAGAACCATAAAAAAGAACTCGGGCAGAGCTTCGACGCCATAAAAGCGGGCGATGGGATTCTCGTAACCCGCATGACCTTCCTCGGCAGAGATCACCTGGCGACATGAAAGGCCAGTCTCAAAGTACCAACGTTCCACATCTTCCGGATTCGCGTCCAGACTCACGCCGACAACCTCGAGTTCGGCCGCGGAAAAGCGTTCGGTCAGGCCATTGCAGTCCGCTAGGAGTTTCGCCGAGACCGGATCAGTTGTGGACCAGAAGACGACCAATGCCGGCCGGCCGTGCAAAGTGCTCAACATGAACCGAGACCCACGCAAGGTCGGCCCGGCGAAATTCATCGGCACACCGACCTCGCCTGGATGCTCGCGATAGATCCGCTTTCACTCGATTCTGCAAAAGATTGACGTCGGTGTGATTGTCACAATACCGCAGACCGGCGCGCGCCAATTCAACCCCTTCGCGCACGCTTCCGCCTGCCGCCAATCGTTCAGCAATCGTCGCGTACAGCTCGACGTTCATCGAATGGTGTGGAAATGTGGCGGCATGTAGCGCCAGCACCTGAGCTACGTTGGATGGCACGTATGGTGCGACCAAATAGCCGCTGACTAATCGATTGACAGCCAGCTTCTCGACCGAGTCATGATCCCATGCTCGACCGAATGTCGCTTGGCTATATGCGTCAAGGCGACCAGCAAATTCTGAAGGCAGCAACGCAGTGGCCTTGTCAAGCGCAACGGCCTGGGCCTCGCGGGCCTGTTCGACAAGCACCTTTGAAGGTGGCGGGTGATTCTCGATCTTACCGACGGATTCGGTAATGCGATCGATCAAACCGCTCAGGCGAGTCGCCAGTTCGATATCGCCTTCGCTCGCCTCACTGCGAAGTTGGTCGAGTTCCAACATTGCAGCCACCAATTCGTCGGTTGACGATATGCGACGCGCACGAGGTGCTGGGGGATTCCCGCCCGGTACCGGTCCAGCGCTCGTAGGGAAAACATCTGACCGACCTGTCATGTCAGAGTTGATTGCGACCGACAGAATCAACTTGGCCGTCGATTGCGTGTCACACCCGACCGCGCCACAGCAGACGAGACCAGCCAACAATAAGATCGCTCGTTTCATGGTGACTCAAGCCAATTAATCGTCAGGACCCGACCAGGAACGGCAGACGCTCCTCCGTAAATGTACGTCACAAACACGCGACGGGGCGTGCTGTTGACGCCTCATCAAGAACATGGAGCTTTCTCTATTATGACGAAGGCGTATCAGTGGACAGAGGCCAGTGGCGAATCAGACCATTGCCGTCGAAAGAAACTTGAGGTAGGCAAGTACCTAACCTACTTGGATCTTGCTAGATTGACATGGAACCGGCCGACCTGGATGGTCGACCAGAAGGAGAAATCCCCGAAAAGGCGATCACCTTCGTGTCCGGTTCCACGCACTGTGACGAGCTAATATTGCAATGTCAGTATTCTGTGCAAAATGTGGCGAGGAGTTGCTCGGGGCGATCAATCGCTGCTGGCGTTGTGGGACGGAATATGAATCCCGCAGCGGACAAGTTGACATCCCACCGCTCCGACGGGCTCCCATCCGTGCTCCGCTGGACGGCTCGTTGGAAGCGGAAATCATCGATAGTGAGACGGCGATCGATGACTCTGATGTCGAGCCCAATTGCGGTGACGCGAACAATGACGCGGACGGCACTCAAACGACCCCAATGCGGCGCGGGTCCCCGTTTCGAACTGAGGAAGTAGACCCTGAGGGCAATTCGACTGACGAATTCTCACGCAGTGGCCCGCCCGCAGCCACCGTGTACCCCAAGTTCGGCGGCGCGTCCATGGGGTCCGTCGTGGCGATTACACTCGGATTGCTCGGCCTAGGACTGGCCTGTTATGTCCCACTTGCGAGCATCATCATCGCTGGCTTTGGTGTGGGAATGGGGGTTTGGGGGCTCTATTCCAAGCGACGCGGTGCGGCGATCATCGGGCTGCTGCTCTGCTGTGCGGCGATCACATTCTCGGGCTTCTCAGGAGCAGTCGAGCTCTACCGAGTGATCCACGGGGTGGCGCCTTGGGAGTCAGGCCCCTATCCAGCCCCATAGCCGCAGACTCTTTATATCCACCCTCTTCTTCCATTGCGCCTACTTGCAGTGTATAGTCGCCATAACACGCAGATAACGTACTCTGCCCAACAAGATCCGCGGTCACAGAGACATGCGATCTCGCACCGAGAGGAGCAAGCGATGATCCGAGGAATGGAAAAGGCGATGAGGTTTCTGTGTTTGGTGGTGACGCTCGCAATTACGACGGCAGCAACGCCGCAATCTGCGGAAGCGGGTGGCTGTCATTGTGCGGCGTGTGTGCCCGCCTACCAAACAGTCGAGCGGACTGTTTACCGCAACGTGATGGTTCCCGAAACACGCACGGTCCAAACGACCGAGTTTCGACCGGAGGTTCAGCAGCGAACCATTGTTGTGCATCGTCGGATTCCCGAAACCAGACAGGTCACTGAAACCGTACTCGTCACGGTCCCTGTACAAAAAACTCGCACCGTCAACTGCAACGTGACGCGTCCTGTTTTCGAAGAAGTCGATCAGGACTACACGGTTCTCGTCCCGCACACGGAGACCAAGACGGGTATTCGAACGGTTTGCCAGCCCGTGCAGGTAAAAACCACACGGACGGTTTGCCGGGATGAAGGACACTTTGAAAACGTGACGTGCGCCGTACCTTGCCGTCATTGCCATCACCATCGACACGGCTGTGGAGCATGTGGCGGATGTGGCGTCGTGCATGTGACGCAACGCGTTTGGTGTCCGAACTACGTCGACGTGCAAGTTCCGGTTACTGTTTGGCAGAACAAATACGTGGAAGAGAAATTCGAGTACGACGTAACCGTCTGCCGCCCGGAAGTACATACGCGCAAAGTGAAAGTCTGCCGGTATGTTACTGAGAAACAATCAAGGGAAATAAACTATACCGCCTATGAACAAGAAGAGCGCGAGCAGACTCGCAATGTGACAACATGCAAGGTCGTCGCTGAAGAGCGCAAACAGCAATGCACGGTGATGGTTCCATATCAGGTCGAGAAGAAAATCACGGTGATGGTTTGCCGTACCGTGGCCGAGACAATCGTCTGCCAAGTTCCCATCTGCTACGTCCCTTGCTGCTTCTAAGCCATCACAGGAACTTATTTGCGATAGGCTTCAATCTGTTCGGCAATCCAGCTCTCCAACTCGGCGAGGTCAATTGCAGGCAGTTGAGACTTGTCTGGACGCAACCGTATTGCCTCGTTCACGTAGACATGTGTGATATCGGTCTGTGCACGATCCGTGTTCCAGTGAATCAGAATGCGAACGCACTTTTGAAGCCCGCCGACAACGTTGATTTCGTTGGTGCAAAGTAGTGGCACGTCAAGCCAACCAAGATGTCTGGCCGCCAACGCTGGGAATTCGGCATTTAGATCTGTCGTCAGGGTAAATACCACGCTGGCCACGTCGGTCGATTTGATCTCGTTGAAGCGAATCATCAGCGCCAGAAGCTTGGTTGTCTCTTCCAGGATCGCCTCGCGAGTGTTGGCCTCAACCGTGGTGGCTCCGCGAACTCCTCGACACAGCATCAGCGTTGCCTTTCATGAACGTGGGACTTTCGATAATCCTGATAGCTTACCCAGCTCGCGCCGCCCCTGACAGAGCCCACTCGGGCGAGTCGCGACAGGCGATCGCAACTTACGCAGCAATCGGCGACACCTTCTGGCCCCTCCCTGGCCATTCCTTACACCGGCCGTACCTCGCCCGCATTGACGAAGAGCAAGCGCGCCGCGATCCGCTCCATCGCTAGTCCGGTGATCGCCGCGACAGCTCGACGATAGGCATCGATCTGCGGGCGGTAGAAATCGATACGTTCGACCAGTTGCGAATCCAATCGAATCACGTCCGTCTTGAAATCGACTACCTCGGCCGCTACCAGCGCCCGGCCCCGCGAAAGAAACACCAGGCGATCGATGTTGCCTGTTAGCATTCGATTCTGCTCGCGGATCGCAAAGGGGCGTTCGTTGTGTACCTGAACCTCCAGCGTCTCTGATTCCTTTGGCTGGAGCCCCGGCAACACGGTGTGCAACGCCGCCAGATATCTTTCACGTTGCAGCAACTGGACCGCTGCGGGTTTTGCCAAATCCGAGAAAAACTGCTCGATCAGTTCTTCAAGGTCGAGCGTCGGCGGCGCGGCGTCGGTTCGCAGCAAGCACTCCCCTACAGCGCGCAACGTCGCCTTATCTGGCAGACCGTCCTCCAGCCATCTGATTCGTTCGAAAAATGCGTGCACAATCGTTCCACGCAACAACGCTTCACGGTTTGGCGTTTGCCAGAGACGATCATGCCGAATTCGGTTGCCGCCTTCCATCGCCGACGGGCTCGTCCGAGACAGGCTATGGCGCTGACCGTCCATGTCGGATCCCAGTACGATTTCGTTGGGCAACACGAGACGCGGTTCTGCCTGGTCTCCTTCTGACGCCGCCGGTTGCTCTTCCGTATGCTGGTACCAGTCGGCCTGTCCGTGTTCATAGACAAGCTGATCCGGGGCTATTGGATCGTTGCCAACCAACGCTACGCGAAGAAGCCCTCCAAACGTACGCGGCACTTTTTTTTCGTTTGGCTTCGATGGGTCAATCAGCATGTATAGCGTGTGCCGTGCCCGCGTCACAGCGACATATAGCAAACAGAGCGATTCCGAGACCCTGCGATGGGTCGCCCTGGCAAACATCTCTTGGACAGATTTTGGAAAAAGGCGTAGGGTGTTTTCATTAACGTAGCGGCAGACGCGATCCGCGGGTCGTGTCGACTCGGAGCGCCGAACGACGAACGAAGCCGCCTGGCCCGTCAGATTCGCGTTTAGTTCGGGCAACACGACGATATCGAATTCCAGCCCTTTCGCCTGATGGATCGTCATCACTCGCACATTGGCCGAGGCTGGATCCGAAACTCGTTCTTGCTCGATGAATTCTACGAAGTCCATGGTACGAATTGTCGGACTGGCTCCGTACACGAAAGCCAATTCGACCAACTGTTCCAAGCGGCTCTGCTGGCGAGCGTCCAGGTCTTGCCCCACAATTCGCGCCCATCTAGCGACAGCGGGTCCGTATCCTTCGTCGACAAGTTGGTGTCGCACCTCCTGTGCGACGCGATCGGTAGCCTGCTCGTCCTGGAATTCGGTAAAGCCCAACGCGGTTGCCAACGGAGATGTTGCGACGTGGAAACGAGCAACTCGATTTCCTGGGTGATCCGTCAACCGCAGCAACGACAACACGATCTGTACGGATGCCGCATCCGTTAGAGGGTTACCGCCTTCTTCGCTGGCCAGAACATCAAGCTGGCGTAACCGGCCAATGATCTTCGCGACCGTGGCGTTGGTTCTGACCAACACGCCGATTGATGCAGTGGGCGTGGCGGCGTGAAGTTGTCCGATCCGCTTGACGGCAAAGTCCAGCATCATCTCCTTCGCGTCTGAATCGCCATCCTGAGGCGCCGTCGATAGACACACATAGCCGGGCAATTGGGTCAGCGCCGTTTCATGTTCTTCAAACCGATGGACGAACGTCCTGACGGCTGGCTCGGTTCGCTCCAGGTTTTCGTGCTTCGTAATGCCAGTGAAGATCTGGTTGACGGAATCGATCACCGCCTGCGATGAACGGAAACTGGTGTTCAGCGATTGGTGTTCGATGTTTGGCAATTGTTCGCTTACCGCGTCGAAAATCTCTGCCAAACCGCCGCGCCATCCGTAGATCGCCTGTTTGACGTCGCCAACACAGAAGAATGAGCTAGATTCTTTGGACGTCACGCGTTCGACCATCCGTCGAATGGCGTGCCATTGTGGAGGCGAAGTATCCTGAAATTCGTCGAGCAGGACGTGGTCGATATGTCCATCAAGACGAAAGGCAAGCCGCCCCATTTCGGTTCCAGAAGAATCCGTCGCGTGCATCGCGGCATGTGCCAGCCGCCACGTGACATCTACAAATCGCATGGCCCGATGCTGCAGTTTGATCCGTTGGTATTCAACGTCGAAAGACCGGAGGAGTTCATACGAAGCGGACGTCTGCTGCGCGATTCGCCCGATCAACAGTGCCCGAGCGTGCTCGACGAGTGGCCGGTAAGCCTGGACCAACTCCTCTGGGATCACCTGCCTGCCGTACTTCTCTTCCTTGGCAGCAACTTTGGCGGCGACGCCGGTGCCTACAAACGCTTCCCAATCTTGATGCAGGGCACGAAGGCAGTCGGCTTCTCGCGCTTTTGCGAAGCTCTTTCCTGAGATTTCTACCTCGCGCAACGCTTCCATCGCGCCGGCGACCTGCCCATCATCCAAAGGCGTGTGTCGCGGCAGCGCGTGCCACGCCGCTTCGTCCGTTTCTAAAAACAGCTCGTACATATCACTGATAGCGTCGCGCACCAGATCACCAATCCCACGACTGGCTTCGCCCTTGGTCAAGAGGTGTGTCAGGGTGAGAAGATCCGCGGTCGAATCGAGTTGAAAGAGCGACTCAAGCGCTTCGCCACGCAGTGAGGCATCTTCCCGTTCGTCCATAATGCGCCAGCTCGGTGGCACTCCCAACTCCAAACTCATACTGCGCGTCATCTGGATAAACAGGCTGTCCAGCGTACTGATTCGCAATCGATAGAGCTGTCCGAGCAAATGTCGCAACATCTCCGCACAGTCTTGCTGAGACAGATCTTCGTCGTGTATAAATCGTGCAACGTCACGGCACGTTTCAGGATCAACGACTGCAGAGGCCAACCGCCCGACCACTCGGTCGAGGATTTCGCCAGAGGCCTTCCGCGTGAATGTGGACGCCAAGACGCGATCCGGCGACGCCCCGCTGTGTAGCAGTGCAAGGTAGCGGTGTACCAATTGAAACGTCTTTCCCGTACCCGCGGATGCGCGGATAACGAGATTACCGAGATCTTGTTTCGAGCCGCTCATCCGTGAAACTGAACCTGCTTTCTCAGACCTGCCGCCAATCGCTGCAGGTAATCATGACGGGAGATCTCTGTCGCGCCCATCCGGGTCAGATGTGGTGTTGCTTGTTGGATGTCGAGCAATACGAACCCACGATCCCGCAGGCGCGTAACCAGATGGGCAAGTGCTACCTTTGACGCGTCGCGCTGCCGCGAGAACATGGACTCCCCGAAAAAGACCCCGCCCTGCACGACCCCATAAAGACCTCCCACAAGCTGATCGTCTTGCCAGACTTCGATACTGTGCGCGAATCCACGCCGATGGAGACGCAAGTAGGCGCGGGCCAATTCGTCCGTAATCCAAGTCAACTCATCGTCTCGACGCGGCTCGGCGCAGCCCGCCACGACACTCGTGAAATCGCAGTTGCAAGTAACACGAAACTGATCACTGCGAATACGCCGGGCAAGACGCCGTGAAATATGCAGCCCATCCAACTCGAGGATGGCGCGTGGATCCGGTGAAAACCATGCCAGCAACCTCTCGGTCTCGTCGACGATAGGCCATGGAAAAATTCCGCGACGGTACGCTTCCAAGATCCACGGTTCGGTCAACTGGCCACCCATCAGCAACAAACCGTCCTCAGTGGCAGATGCAACATCTGGAAATGAAACGGCATCATTTGCTGGCATGGCATGGTCCACGTTCTTCATGAACTACTGTGGTAATGGCCTCTGGATCCTGTGCTTCTACGGTTGGAAGCCACGAAATCAGTACGAGTTCCAGCGAAGCTGTGCCTCGGACCGACACAAGCTATCGCTCGGTTGTGGCGAACCGCTCCCCGACCAACCTGCGGTCCGTGCCCGTCGCTGAAAACTTGACTCATTTGCAAAGATAAACCTGATACGAGCTTTTCAGGATCAGTCTAAGCGATGGCCCTCGATGCGCGTCAACGGTTTTGGCGAACGGGACGTGGAAAACTGGGAGGCCGAGTCAGCGGATTCCGTTGAATCCAAGGCGCTGACCGACTAGACTCACCTCTTCGTCACAATGCGGGAGGGTTTCCGCCAAGCAGTGTTCGATCTTTTATTGTCGTCTTTCGCTCCGCGCAAGGCGACTATCGGACAGTAATTCCTCGAACGATCCGAAACAGCCCTGCCCTCCCGTAACGAAAAAATGCCTGCCAAACGAGTCCTTTCTACCAAGAGCTTTCCATGTTGCGAATGATCTTTGCTTTCCTTGTTGGTTTCTGGGGTGTTTTCCACGCTACCGCGATGTGCGGGGACGCTCAGGGAGCTGAAGCGATTCAGGTTGCATCCACCGACTGGCCATGGTGGCGTGGCTTGACGCGAGATGGCGTCGCGAACAAAGACCAGAAACCGCCAAAGACGTGGAGCGAATTGAACAACGTGATCTGGAAAGCTGCTGTTTCGGGCCGCGGTCATGCATCACCCACCGTCGTCGGTGACTACGTTTATCTGCCGACGGCCGATCAACGACGCCAAATTCAATCAGTGCTTTGCTTTGATCGAGCTACCGGGAAACAGGTCTGGAAGACCGATGTGCATCTGGGCAAACTCGAACGAGAGAAGAACAAGAAGGCCTCGCAGGCGTCCAGTTCCATCGCCTGCGACGGGCATCGTTTGTATGTCAACTTTGTGAATCAAGGTGCAGTCTTCACCACCGCTCTCGATCTGCACGGTCAGCAGAAATGGCAGACACGGATTAGCGGCTATGTCACGCACCAAGGTTACGGATCGTCGCCCGCGGTGTATAAGGATCTGGTCATTGTATCGGCGGACAACAAGGGGGGCGGGGCCATCGCGGCACTGAGTCGCGACACAGGAACGATCATCTGGAAACATGCGAGGCCAAAGAAGCCGAACTATCCGTCGCCCATCATTTTGCATGTGGTGGGCCGCGATCAACTGGTGTTTACGGGTTGCGATCTTGTCTCCAGCTACGATCCGGTCTCCGGCAAGAAACTCTGGGAAGTCGCCGGCGCGACCACCGAATGCGTGACTTCGACGGTGACCGATGGCAAACGCATCTTTACGAGCGGAGGCTATCCCAAAAACCATCTTGCCGCCGTAGAAGCCGATGGTTCGGGAAAGATCACGTGGGAAAACTCCGTTCGCGTTTACGTGCCATCGATGGTGATGCACCGGGGCCATCTGTATGGAGTCACCGACGCCAGCGTCGCCTCGTGTTGGAATCCGGCCACCGGCGAGACGCTGTGGAAGAGCCGACTGGGTGGCACGTTCACTTCGTCGCCTGTACTGGTAGGCGATCTGATTTACGCAACGAACGAGAGCGGCCAGACGTTCATCTATAAAGCGCAGCCCGATGGCTTTGAACTGGTTGCGGAAAACAATCTAGGACACGAGGTGTACGCGACACCTGCCATTTGCGGTGGTCGGATTTTCACGCGCGTCGCATACCACAAAGATGGACGCCGTAACGAGGTGCTTTACTGTCTCGGTGATGGTCCAAGCGAGTGATCTCTACGCGATGGCCGGATGGACAAAGGGCTGTCGAACTGCGTCCGGTTTGATCATTTCTTGGTCATGGAAATCCCTTGGATTTCATGACAGGGAACCATAATCTCCGAGAATCAGTTCACATTCTGGGCAATCGACGCGCGCCGTCCGCATTCTCGTCACAGTCCGAACGTTCCTTAAATGTCCTCAGGCCTCTAGAACCGACAAATCGAGGAAACCAACCGTTGGTCACAAGCTACACTTCTGTGACCATCACAACTTCAAAACGCCTGAGCCAGACCATGGAGAAGAACCGAGATTGGGTTCAACGAGACCCACGCTACCGGTTTGCTGAAAAATATTCGGCGACAATTTGCAGGACCAGCGAGTCTGGGCCCGAAACGATCCAAGCAGATTTGCTCGACATGTCTCGGTGTGGCCTGAAGCTATCGATCCCAACCCAGCTTGAAGTTCACGAAGTCATCCAGTTGCATCTTGTAAATGATGAATTGGAGTTGAATCTGATAGAGCCTGCCCAGGTTCGCTGGGTTCGAGAGAAGGCAGAAACGGGAACGTGGGACGTTGGCTGTGAAATCCAGAGAGGGATCGATGAGAATGTACTGGAAGAGCTGGCCGAACGCGGCTTGCTGGACCGTCGCGATTCGGCACGACACAACGTTACGGCCGAAGGCCTGGCGCAGTGGGAGCTAAGCGAGGACAGTGTCCCCGTGCAGCTACTCAACCTGTCGACAGAAGGTTTTTGCCTGGCTTCGGACCAGGCAACCAATGTCGGCTCACGACTAAGACTGACGCTGATCGATGACGAGGGACAGTCTCCGTGTGAGATTCTTGCCCGATCAAGATGGCAGCACGAATTCGAAAACGGTTATCTGATCGGTTGCGAACTGGCGATGGACGATGTCTTCGACCTGGTGGGCTACTTTGCCGACTCGCCACAGCCGTTACTTGAAAACGAGGGGCGGTGGCTAAGACTGTCTCTGCTGTCCGGCGCCGCGATACTGGCGGTCGTTGCCGCCGTATCCATCTCGTGGATCATCTTTTGATCTGGCGCATCGCAGCGCTCATAGTTGTCCTGTTCTGCCCCTATTTGGGCTCATAGGCGTGGTGGACAGGCACCTTGGTGTCTGAGCATTTCTTGCCCATTTGAAAGCGTGAGAGAAGAACAGAAGTTCCTCGCTCGCGCTTCACTTTGGTGAAAGATCCGGTTCGATTGTCTGGATCGGCGCCCGTTAGCCTAAGTGGTGGTCACCTTGCAACGAATATTCCAATTTTGCGTTGCTGCAATTTGGCAATATGTGTTGTTTAAGCTATCTATTCTTGCGACATGATGAACGGGGGATGATGAGAAACCACGCTCCGCAACATGCTTGACCCAAACATGATGCGGCCGCTGCGCTGACTCTTGGCGGGGCTTTTTCCTACCATGCTTGGCAATCCGTCGTCATCTGACGCGGTCGCGCTCAAGACCTGCGCGGTCCCGACGTGTGCCAACAACTCGGAAAGTCAAAGCGATGACGCCCGGCGACACTGCCGTGAACAAGGCGCTCTTGCCTCACTGGAAATCGAGGCAACTTTTTGTCGCAATAGCGATTGCGCTGATCGTCTGGCTGTTGGATTTCTCCGGAGCCCTTCCAGCGCTGGACGACATGGGCTACGACGCTTGCCTGCGAGTCACGTCTGCTGCGTCGACTGCTCCCGCGCACGTTCTACTGGTCTACGTGGATCGCAAGAACCTGACTGACGGCTCAGACGTACCGGAGTCGCTGGCCCGCGCGCTTCTGGAGTTGGGCGCGCGCAAGATTGGATTCACTTGCACCCTATCAGAACCCTCTACAGAGCTCGTGAAACTAACCAACGAGACCGGAAATATCTTTCTGGCGCGTAAGTTCCGTGCCAATCCGATCGATCCCGACGAGCTTGAGTTTTCTCCCACATCTGCCGCAGCCAGTAACCTGCCGCTTGGGCTTGTTGGCCTTTCTCCGGAATCCAATGGCGTCTATCGCTCGCACTTTGGTGGTTTGCTGGTGGAGGGGTCCTGGCAGCCGTCATTGGAAGCGATCATCGCGCGCGAGGTACTGCTCGATCACAAAACGATTCCAGACAACGGTTTCCGAGTTGCATTTCGTGGCTAGACGAACGCCGAAAAGACTTGATCGACGAGATCCAATTCGTCGTGCTTACCCTTCTTCTTCACGTCTTTGTCCTTCTTTCCACCCTTGTCGTGGTCGGCATGGTCGCTCTTGCCAGCCTTCTTGTGGTGGTCGTGGTCGGCGTGGTCGTCTTTCTTGCCACTCTTGGTCTTGCCGTGGCCCTTTTTATCTTTGCCGTGGTGGTCGTCTTGGTCGTGAATCGTATCGTTTCCATGGCTGTGGAAGACGTCTATGCCTTTGCCGCCGCACATTGTGTTGTCGCCGAGGCCACCAGACAGGTAGTCGTTGCCACCGCCACCCATAAGTACGTCGTTTCCGCGATAGCCGTACAGAGAATCGCGCCCTTTTCCTCCATCCAGATGGTCATCACCTTCATGACCCCTCAACATATCGTCTCCGGACCCACCGGAGAGTGTGTCGTTGCCAAAGTACCCGGAAAGGTAGTCGTTCCCAGATCCGCCTTTGAGCACGTCATCGCCATAAGAGCCATACAACTTGTCGTTGCCTTTGCCGCCGTCTAGCTTGTCGTCACCATCATGACCCTTCAGCTCATCATCTCCTAAACCACCGAAGAGTTTATCGTTGCCTTTGTACCCGGAAAGGTAGTCGTTGCCGGATCCGCCTTTGAGTTCGTCATTTCCATTGGAGCCGTACAGTTTGTCGTTCCCTTTACCGCCTTTGAGACGGTCGTTTCCCATCCCGCCGTTGAGATAATCGTCCCCTTTTCCACCGTTCATCCGGTCGTTGCCATCATGCCCCTTCAACTTATCATTGCCGGAACCACCCGAGAGGTTGTCGTTGCCAGTCCATCCCGATAGGTAATCGTCCCCGGATCCGCCCTTGATGACGTCGTTGCCGCTGTCGCCGTGGAGTGAGTCATCTCCCCCTCTACCATCAATCCGGTCGTGTCCAGCGCCTCCGTGCAACCGGTCTGCCCCGTGGCCGCCCTTTAGAGTGTCGTTACCATCGTTGCCGTAGGCGACCGACTTCCATAAGATCGGACTCTTTCGGAGGCCTGGCGATCTCTAGCAGAGACCCATGGCTTTGCGTCCCGACTTTGCAGTCGGTTTGCCTTTGTCGAGAGTAGAAAGAGTGAATTGAGTGCTGATAAGCAGGACACGAGTGGTCCAACAGAAAAACTCTAGGTCACAAAACGTCGGCTGTCAAAAAATGAGTCATGTCAATTGGGGGCGGTTTTTTTCAGGCAGTTTTGGCCGGAAGAGATTTTGCTGGCAGGTGGGCAGGAGAGGCGTCCCGAGGTTAGAGTAACAGTTATCGTCCTCGATCTGTTTTGTCCGCCGGCCTCGTTTGATCCTGCCATGATTGCTTCTCCATGTTGTCACCCGTTGGGCTTGGCTCTTTTCCTGATATCCGTGCCGACACTGCTCGCCGCGGAAGCGGTCCAATTCAATCGTGAGATCCGACCGATCCTGTCGCAGAAATGCCTGGCCTGCCACGGCCCCGACGCCGGCCAGCGGAAGGCTGAATTGCGGCTTGACGTGGAAGAGTCTGCCATGGAGTCTGCCATCGTCGCAGGCCAGCCAGATGCCAGTGAATTGGTTTCACGAATCGCAAGCGAAGATCCTGACCTACAGATGCCCCCGGCCGATTCCGGTCACGAGCTGACCTCGAAAGAAATCGACTTATTCAAACGCTGGATCGCACAGGGAGCCCCCTACGCAGCGCATTGGTCGTTCGTCCCACCAGTGCGTCCACCGTCGCCCAAAGTGGCCGACGACGCGATTGTCCAGAATGCGATTGACCATTTCGTTATCGCGAGACTGAACGCCGAAGCAATACAACCCGCGCCGCGAGCCACGCGAGAAACATTGATTCGCCGCGTCACGCTCGACCTCACCGGACTCCCACCCACACCCGCGGAAGTTCACACGTTTCTCACTGACGAATCACCCTCGGCCTTCGAGGCCGTCGTCGATCGGCTGCTCAAGTCGCCCCGTTTCGGCGAACACTGGGCCCGCTACTGGCTCGACGCCGCACGGTATGCCGACACCAACGGCTATCAATACGACCTCGAGCGCGAACAGTGGGTCTGGCGTGACTGGGTGATCAACGCCTTCAATACCAACATGCCCTTCGACCAATTCACCATCGAACAGATTGCCGGCGATCTGTTACCCGACGCCACCGATCAGCAGAAGCTGGCAACCGCGTTTCATCGCAATCACCCAATCACCATCGAAGGAGGCGTGATCGATGAAGAGTACCGTACGGAATACGTGATTGATCGAGTCGTCACGACATCTACGGTCTGGATGGGGTTGACCATGGTGTGTGGCCGCTGTCATGACCACAAGTACGATCCGGTTTCGCAGAAAGAATTCTATCAGTTCTTTGCATATTTCAATCAGGTTCCCGAAAAAGGAAACAGCGGATTTGCGCCCAAGCTACAAATCAGTTCACCGCTCCGTTCCAACGAGTTGGCAAGACTTGAAGCGCAACTGGCCGAAGCGACGCGCCGCGTCGACAGCCTGATCGAGCGCATCGGCCCGGATCTCACCGTGTGGACCACTCGGCTTGCCAACGACGCCCGCAATCAATGGCAAATTGTCGTGCCGCCCACACGACGATCCGAAGGTGGCGCGGACCTGGTCGTACAAGACGATCAGAGCATCTTGGCGACCGGTAAGAACGCAGCCACCGAAATGTACGAGTTGATTTTTCCAGTGGAAACCGCCATCCACGCGATTCGTCTTGAAGCGCTCACACACCCGTCGTTTGTTGGTGGCGGCACGGGGCGCGGCAGCAACGGAAATTTTGTACTCAGTGAACTCGAAATCGCTGCAGCCGCGAAAGAGGCACCTGACGACTTCAAACCGCAGAAGATCGCCGCGGCCGAGGCGGACTATTCGCAACCACACTACCCCGTCACGCAGGCCATCGATGGCAAGATCGATCGCACGGGCTGGGCGGTCGACGGTAACACAAAACGCGAAAACCGTTCAGCGGCCTTCCACTTGGCCGAACCTGTTCAGCCTGGCACCACGGCCAATATTCGTGTGCGGCTGTATCACCGTTATGGTGGGAAACATCATATCGGCCGGATGCGTCTGTCGCTGGCAGCCCAACCAGCGAGCGAAATTCCTGCCGATGTCAGTGCGATCGTCGCGATCGCTTCCGACAAGCGGAACGCCGCCCAACGTCTCCGCTTGCGAGAGTACGCCATCGGCACATTCGGCAGCGAGGCGCAGCGCAGTGCGATTGCGGAACTGCGAGGCGCCCAGCAACGCCAGCAAGCGATTGCGAAGACGCCCGCCACGATGGTGATGCAAGAGTTGGCCAGGCCACGTACTACCCACGTACTGTTTCGCGGAGAATACGACAAGCCGCGTGATGTTGTCCAAGCTGGGACGCCGGTTGTCCTACCTCCCCTGCCTAAAGGCGCACCGGCTAACCGGCTAGGCCTGGCACGGTGGCTGGTGATGCCGGAACATCCCTTGACTGCCCGCGTCACGGTCAATCGGTTCTGGCAACGGCTTTTTGGTACCGGAATCGTCAAGACCGTCGACGATTTCGGTTCGCAGGGCCAGTGGCCGAGTCACCCCGAACTGCTCGACTGGCTGGCCGTCGATTTCGTCAAATCCAGTTGGAACGTCAAGGCTCTGCTCAAGCAGATTGTGATGTCAGCAACCTATTGCCAGTCATCGCACATCACGTCCAAGACATTGCAGCGCGACCCTGACAACCGATTGTTGGCGCGAGGTCCGCGTTTGCGTCTGGATGCCGAAGTCATTCGCGATAGCGCATTACTGGCCGGCGGGCTCCTATCCGAACAGTTCGGCGGCCCCAGCGTTTTCCCCTACCATCCCGTTGGACTCTGGCAGGAGATCAACAATCGCCCTGGCTATTCGCGAACTTATCAACAGGATACAGGCGAAAAACTCTATCGGCGCAGCCTCTACACATTTTGGAAACGCACGGTGCCTCCACCCTCGATGTCCGTGTTTGACGCGCCGGAACGAGAATTCTGTGTCGTCCAACGTTCGCGCACCAACACGCCTTTGCAAGCCTTCGTCATGCTCCACGATCCACAGTTCGTGGAAGCCGCACGGCACCTTGGTCGCCGGATGATCACCGAAGGCGGCACGACAATCCGGCAGCGGATCACTTTCGGCTTTCAAACGTGCATGGCGCGTAAACCCACACCCGCTGAAATGCGTGTGCTAACGGACATCGTGACCGAGCGGCTGGCGCATTATGACAGCAACCGCAAATCCGCCCAACAGCTGCTCGACGTCGGCGATTCATCGCCAGACAGTTCACTCGATCCTGTCGAACTAGCGGTCTGGACTACCGTGGGACGTGTCCTGTTCAATCTCAGCGAATTTATCACCAAAGGCTAGGCGAAGATGTTTGACTTCCAAACACGACGCACGTTTCTTCACCAAGGTTCCCGGTTGGGGCTCGGCGCCATCGCGCTGCGGTCTCTGCTGACACCTAACATCGTATCCGCTGCCCATACACTGGCCGAACAGAACGGGCCCGGATACTCGCCCGGACAAGTTGGGCCCACGCATTTCCCAGCCAAGGCGAAACGTGTTATCTATCTTTGCCAGTCGGGTGCTCCCTCGCAGATCGACACGTTCGATTACAAACCGACGTTGGAGAAACTGAATGGCCAGGAGTTGCCGGATTCCGTCCGCGGTGGTCAACGGCTGACGGGGATGACGTCGAGGCAGAAATCGTTGCCCGTCGCCAAGTCGTTCATGCCTTTCAAGCAACACGGAAATTCCGGACAGTGGATCAGCGACCTGTTGCCCCACCATCACAAGATTGCGGATGACATCTGCATCGTTCGCTCGATGTACACCGAGGCGATCAACCACGACCCGGCGATCACATTTTTTCAAACGGGCCACCAGCAGCCGGGCAGGCCAAGCTTGGGCGCGTGGGTTAGTTACGGACTAGGGAGCGAAAGCCAAAACCTGCCAGCCTATGTCGTGCTGCTCGACAAGAACACCGACCAGCAGGCTCAACCGCTCTATGCTCGCCTTTGGGGCAGCGCTTTTCTGCCGTCGAATCACCAGGGCGTTAAGTTGCGGTCAACGGGAGATCCCGTGCTTTACCTGAATGACCCGACAGGCGCCGCTTCCGTCGATCGCCGCAAGCTACTGGACAGCCTCGCACAATTGAATCGCCTGCAGATGGATCAGGTGGGAGACCCGGAAATCGCCACGCGCATCGCGGCTTACGAAATGGCCTACCGCATGCAGATGTCTGTGCCGGATCTGACGGATGTTTCAAGCGAGTCGCCAAGCACCTTTGAACTGTACAGTGAGGATGCGAAGATACCCGGCACGCACGCTTCGAACTGCCTGTTTGCGCGGCGTCTGATTGAACGCGGCGTTCGCTTTGTGCAGATCTATCACCGCGGCTGGGACCATCACAGCGGCCTCCCCACGCGTCATCCCAAGCTCGCCAAGGAAGTGGATCAGGGCTCTGCGGCATTGGTGTTTGATCTGAAACAGCGTGGCTTGCTGAAAGACACGGTCGTTATTTGGGGCGGCGAATTCGGTCGCACCGTCTATCGCCAGGGTGGTAACGCGACAAGCTTCGGTCGTGATCATCATCCGCGGTGTTTTTCGATCTGGCTGGCAGGTGGCGGCATTAAGGGCGGCATGACATACGGCCAGACGGACGACTGGGGCTACAACATCGTCGATCGTGATACAACCGGCGTCCATGTCCATGACCTGAACGCGACAATTCTGCATCTGCTGGGCCTGAACCACCAAAGACTGCGTTACCGCCATCAAGGCTTAGACCACCGTCTGACGGGCGTTGAAGAACATCATCCGGTCCACGATATTCTATCGTAACGGCATTGGCCTGCCGTCCTGTCAAACTGGCCTAACCATTACTCCCTGAGATCGAATCGAATGACAAACCGAAGACAGAAACTGGCCGTATCGATTAGCAGGACAACGTTGCTTCTTGTGGTGATTGTTGCTTCGTCGCAAATGGACGTCGCGGCCGATGCCGACCAACGGCCCAACATCGTGTTGTGTATGGCGGATGATCAGGGCTGGGGAGATGTGGGCTACTACGGCAAGTCCATCGCGATCACGCCGGTGCTGGACGAAATGGCGGCGTCAGCCTTGCGGTTGGATCGCTTCTACGCCGCCGCACCGGTCTGTTCTCCAACGCGAGGCAGTGTCCTTACGGGCCGACATCCCAATCGATTCGCCTGCTTCTCTTGGGGGCATTCGCTGCGCCCGGAAGAGATCACCATCGCCGAAGTACTTGCCGCTGCGGGCTACGCAACAGGACATTTTGGCAAGTGGCACTTGGGTTCAGTGAACTCCAACAGTGATGTCTGCCCCGGTGCGTCAGGGTTCGACCAGTGGTTTTCCAGCCCGAATTTCTATGAAAATGACCCCCTGATGAGCCACAACGGTCGCGTGGTCCAAACCAAAGGCGAAGGATCGGAAGTAACGATGAAGGCGGCTATCGATTTTATTCGTGCAAGTTCTCAAGAGAAGAAACCGTTCTTCGCTGTGGTCTGGTTTGGGTCGCCACACAACCCACATGTCGCACTGGATGCGGATCGTCAGTTGTACGCAGACCAACCGGCCAAGTTGCAGCACTACTATGGCGAGATCACCGCCATGGATCGTAGCATCGGCACACTTCGCAAGGAGCTGCGCAAACTAGACATCGCCGGCAATACACTCGTGTGGTACACCAGCGACAACGGTCCACAGGGTCCGCTGTCACGGAAGCAACCAGGTTCTGCGGGCGGGCTCCGCGATCGCAAAGGGACGCTGTGGGAGGGTGGGATTCGTGTTCCAACGATTATTGAATGGCCAACGCGGATCAGCGCACCGAGAATCTCGTCGGTGCCAGGCAACACCGTCGATATCTTTCCGACGCTGCTTGATATCGCGGGGATCGATGCCGTGAATCAGCCGCAGCCGATAGACGGACTCAGCATCCTCCCGCTGATCGACGGCAAGATGACCGACCGCGCCAAACCGATGGGATTCTGGTCGTTTCCGGCGCGCGGGCAAGGCATGGCGAGCCGGAAGATGCTGGCAGCTCAATTGGCGGCCCAGCGCAGCGGTGAACCGCTTCCACCGCCACCTAACAATGCAAGCCAGCGAAAGGTCCGTGCCGATGCGGCTTTAGAAGTCCTGGCGAAACCAGGATTGGTTGGCCACGCCGCTTGGATCGACAATCAATACAAACTGCATCGCATTCCCACCAGCGACCCAAGTTCGGCGAAGTACACACTTTACAATCTCGCAGTTGACACCGCCGAAGCGAATGACTTGGCGAGAAAAATGCCAGACCGGGTGGCGCGGATGAGGGCCGACCTGAACCGTTGGCAGCAGTCGGTTGTCCGCAGCATCGCTGGTGATGACTATCTTTCTCAGCGATCATCGCCCTGAGACTTAGCCAGACTTTGATCGGCGAGGCGAATGTGCGACGGTTGTCTTGTGCGCCCGGTTGTGACAGGGATGTGTCCCGGTCGGGAGACCGGGACGCAACAAGGAGACCTTCGGTTGGGGACGTGTCCCGGTCGGGAGACCGGGGCACAACTGCGCGGGTCTCCCGATCTTTCCTTGTGGCAGGGTCTCCCGACCCTGCCACCTGTCGAAATACGAGGGCGCCGCGTCCTACGGCCTGGGACGCTACAATGGTGTGCTCGCTCGGCCCACTGGTCGTCGGCCAGAGACAGGAGCGACAACTGGAACCATACTCTGAGGAATCTTCTGTCATGCAGACTCGTGTACGAAACGTCGTGATCCTGGCTAGTTTGATTAGCCTGATCGGTTGCAGTGGACCGAAGCCAAGCAGTTCTGACACGGGAACCGGCCCAACGGGGTCAACTTCTATCAGCGACCCGGCTGCGGCTGATCGGACTGACGTAGCAGACGACGCGGCAGTTGTCGCCGCGTTTGAAGCGATGGCAACCGACATTGTCCTCAATTCTGATGGACAAGTGACTGAGGTGAGTTTCCGCGGTGCGGAGATCGACGACAGTCTCTTGAGCTACTTGAGTGGCTTGCCAAGACTGCAATCGCTGCTGCTGAACGACACAGCCATAACGGATGCAGGACTGAAATTGGTTGGGAAGCTAACCTCTCTTCGTAACCTGGACCTGCGCGGCTGCGGCGTCTCCAACGAAGGGCTGGCGCACCTGACCGAACTTGAAAATCTGCGGGCGCTTCGACTCAATGGCGAAAGTGGCGCGACAACCGTTGACGATGATGGCCTGGAATCCGTCGCAAAGTTGACCAATCTAAAAGCGTTGGCACTCGACTTTCTCTGGGTCAGTGAAGACGGGCTCGCCAAACTTGCGCCGCTGGAGAATCTGGAGGAGCTCTATCTGGCCAAGACACTGGTCGGCGACGAAGCCATTCCGGCCCTGAAACCGTTTACCAGGTTGCGAAAGTTGCGGATTTCGCAAACCCAGGTGTCAAGCGTAGGGCTCGAGCATCTGTCGGCCCTGCCCAATCTGGAAGATCTGGATATCAGCGAAAACAGCCAGATCTTTGACGATGGGATGCCGCATCTGGCTGGGCTGACATCCTTGAAACGGCTCAATCTTTGGCGCGTGTCGATTACCGACACGGGCGTCACTTCGCTGGCGGGTCTGACAAACTTGCAGTGGTTGAACCTCGACAACACGCAATTGACCGATGCCGGACTCGTCCATCTTAAGGAGCTAAAGCAGCTTTCGTTCCTTCATTTGGGATCGACGGCAGTAACGGATGCGGGCATGCCGCAGCTTGTCGGATTGACATCACTAAAAGAGCTGAAGGTAACGCGCACCGCGGTTACCGCTGACGGTGTGGCGAGCGTGCAGGAGAAGCTACCTGACACGGAAATCCAGCTGAAGTATCTTGAAGGTCAATAAACATGCACACATTGAACATTGAACATCCGAGATTCTGCTCCGCCCATGCGCGAAAAAAAAGGGGCGAAGCTCCCATCGAGCTTCGCCCGCTTCACTTCATATCACTGTTGACGACGTGACTTTAGGCGACTTCCCACCCACTGCGATATTCTTTGCGAATGTACTTATCCGCCGCTTCGCAGTTCGTCGCTTTGAGCGCCTTGGCATCCCACTCCAACGCCTTTCCGGTGCGATAAGCGACGTTGCCCAGCAGCACGGCTTCGGTCAGCGCGCCGGAATAGTCGAAGTTGCATGTCGTCGGCGAACCGTCTTTACAAGCTTTGATCCATTCGGCATGGTGACCGATCGATTTTGGAATCGTCTGTTGGGGTGCTTCAAAACCCTTGAAATCGTCGGTGGGGAAGAACTTATAGCTACCATAATTGGCGAACATCATGCCCTTGCTCCCCACGAACATCACGCCAGAACCCGGCACGCGTTCGCCCTTGATTTGCTTGGGAATCATATTGCCGTCGTACCAGGTAAAGTCCACCGGTGGCAAACCGCCTTCACGTTCCGGGAATTTGTATCGAACGGTCAATCCCAACGGGCAGGTCTCAGGATGCACTTCGGGACCTTCCGCTTCACAGTGCGTCGGGTGGCGCAGCTTCAGTGCCCAAAACGGCAAGTCCATGTAGTGGCAGGCCATGTCTCCGAGCGTTCCCTGACCGAAGTCCCACCAGCGCCGCCACTGGGCAGGATGATAGCGGCCGGCCGCAAACGGACGTTCCGGCGCGGGGCCGAGCCAGAGATCCCAACTGAGCGTCGCGGGCGGTGTCTGGCCACCGGCGGGTCGGTCGCCACCGCCCCAGCCTTTACCAACCCAGACGTGAGCTTCGTTGATATCGCCAATCGCACCCGACTGAATAATCTCGACGACGCGCCGGTAATTGTCACCGGCGTGAATCTGCGTTCCCAGTTGGGTGGCGACGTTGTGCTTCGCAGCGGCTTCCGCAACCAGCCTCGCTTCCTCGACCGTGTGGGTTAGCGGTTTTTCACAGTAGACGTGCAGACCCTTGCGAATCGCGCGAATGGAAAACGGGGCGTGCGTGTGATCGGCCGTCGCGACGACAACCGCGTCAATCTTCTTCGATTCGGCCTCCAGCATCTCGCGGCCGTCCACATACGTCCGGGCTTCTGGAAATTGAGCTTTGGCACGGTCCAAATACACGGAATCGATGTCGCAAAGAACGGTGATGTTCTCGCCTTTGACGCCGGCGACGTCCGCAGCCGCTCGATTGGCCGTTCCAATGCAAGCGATGTTGAGTTTCTGGTTCGGCGAATTCGAATCGTCTGCGACGACCTGGCTCCACACGCCACCGGACACCGCGGCGGCACCGGCAACGGCCGATGTCTTCAAGAAATCACGACGACTGTTGTTCGTTCGAACGGGCATGGGGTTGCTCCTGCAGGAAGGATCGGCGTAGCGCCGTCTCGGAGGGAATCAAAATGTGATTCTATAAATATGACTTATCCAGGCTCAGAACTCAATAATGAAGTGTCATTCGCATGGGGGAACAAGACCGTGACGCCGAATCACCGCGATAATGCGGCGAAAACGCGCATCACGTTCGGACGACCCGTCTTTCCCAGGCGACAGAATTCGAAACAACGCCGACGTTGAAAATCACCAGTCACCCTCCAGTGCAAACCTCGGTATTCGGTTCAACATGGTTGGCAGACATGAGCTACCTAAACAGGGTAGAATCAGCTGCCATGCGAGAGGAGATGAACATCGTACATCGATCATCGAACTTGGAACTTGGAACTGCGTGTAGAGAGACTCAGACGATGCAAAGGCATATTCCCACGATCGTCTTTCTTCTCGTTTCGACATACCTTGTTCAACATTCGACATTCGGTTCATCGGCCCATGCCGCCGATCACTCGCCCAACATTCTGATGATCATGATCGACGACTTGGGATGGATGGACCTTCATTGCCAAGGGAATCAACGGCTTCACACGCCTCACATCGATCGGCTGGCAAGCCAAGGGATGCGGTTTACCAGCGCCTACGCCGCAGCGCCGGTCTGCTCTCCAACTCGGGCTGCCGTCCTAACCGGTCTGGCACCGGCGCGGTTGCAAATCACCAACCACATTCCGGACCAAGAGCGGTTTGCGCCGAAAGGTGCACCGTTAGTATCCGCCCCCATGCTCGACCACCTGTCGTGCCAGCACGAGACATTCTCCGAAAGACTAAGATCGGCCGGCTATGCGACGGGGTTCTTCGGCAAATGGCATCTTGCCGGACCGCGGCAGCCAAACACGCAGGGGCAAGGCAACTTGCTTGCTTACCCCAATCGCCACGGCTTCGACGTCAATCACGGTGGCTGCGCCATGGGTGGGCCGTTCTCTTTTTTCGACCCTTCAATCTGCACACCTTGCCGCCGAAACAAACCGGACAGTACATGCCTGACCGCTTGGCGGATGAACTGATTGGATTCATAGAGTCGAATCGCAACGGACCGTTTCTTGGCGTACTTTGGAATTACACCGTGCACTGGCCGATGGAAGCCCCGGCGGACCTGATCAAGAAATACCAAAATCGCGCAGACCTCGGCCGTCTTGACCCTCGTTATGCGGCAATGATCGAGGCGATGGACGCCTCCATTGGACGCATCATGCAGTCGTTGGAGGAGATGGACTTGGCCAACAACACGCTCGTCATTTTCACGTCGGACAACGGTGCGTTCGGCGGCGTCGCTGACAATCAGCCCCTCCGAGCGGCCAAAGGGTTTCTTTACGAAGGCGGTATTCGCATCCCGCAGATCGTGCGTTGGCCTGGCATCGTCAAGCCGGGCACCGTGTGTGACACGCCCGTTATCAGCATGGACTTCTTTCCAACGATCTTGGCCGCAGCCAACGCCTCGCGCCGGCGGACGCATCGCATTGATGGCGATTCCTTACTACCACTGCTCACACAGACGGGCGAACTCGCCCGCGACGCGATCTACTTTCATTATCCCAACTATGCTTTTCACGGCGACAATCGCCTCGGCGGCGCGATCCGCCAGGGCGACTTCAAACTGATCGAGCGATTCGACGATGGTTCACTTGAACTGTATAACCTAAAAGACGACATCGGCGAGACGAAGAACCTGGCCGCTGCCCTGACCGACCGCGCCGCGAAAATGCAGGCCCAACTTCAAACATGGCGTGAAGAAACGAAGGCCGCGATGCCGAGTCGCAGTAAATCCAGCTAGGGACCTAAATCGAAATCACACGTACCACCAATCTCTTGCGTAACCCGGAGCCGCAACATGGATCGCTACAAAACATCTGCCACGCTACTCTTGATCGCCGTTGTTTTTTCTTTCCTTCAAACCACTTGGGCAGATGATGATGATGGCAAGCTACGGATCATCGCTTTTGGAGCGCATCCGGACGATTGCGAATTCAAGATGGCAGGCACCGCCGTCAAATGGGCGCAGCGGGGACACCACGTCAAATTGGTTTCTGTGACAAACGGCGACATCGGACATTGGCGGATGGCGGGCGGGCCGTTGGCAAAACGACGCACGGCGGAAGTTCATGAAGCGGCCAAACGCATTGGCACCACAGCGGAAGTCCTGGACATCCACGATGGCGAACTGATGCCAACGTTGGAGAATCGCCAGAAGATCACGCGACTGATTCGCCGGTGGAAAGCGGATATTGTGATCACTCACCGACCAAACGACTATCATCCCGATCATCGTTACACCGGTGTGCTCGTTCAGGATTCCGCGTATATGGTGGCAGTGCCGTTTTTTTGCCCGGATACACCGCCGCTCAAACGAAACCCAGTCTTCATGTATTACTCCGATGGCTTTCAGAAGCCAAATCCATTTAATCCCAGTGTGATCGTCTCCATTGACGATGTGTTCGAGAAGAAAATGGACGCCGTCGATGCCTTGGTTTCACAGGTTTATGAAGGTGGCGCGCTCGGATCCGCAGAGACTCTGAGACAGCGGCACGCCGACAACCCAATCGCTCGTCGCGAGTGGGCAACCGAAAGTTGGTCACGCCGCCAGGGCCGGATCGCAGACAAGTATCGCGGAGCCCTCATCTCTTGGTATGGGGAGGAAGCCGGCAAAGCGGTCAAATACGCCGAAGCCTATGAAGTGTGTGAATACGGCCGCCAGCCAAATCGCGAAGAACTGAAGAAACTCTTCCCGTTCTTTGACAACTAAGACGGATCCTGGCACGTCGTCACGCGAGCCGAAAGCTCTCAACCAAGCATTGCCTTCCACAGCCGGCTGGTCAAAAAGTCGTTCCCGAATTACCATCAGTATGCTATCGGCTCGGTGCTGGTTGCTCAGCCTTCCGCCTTCAACTTTGTGACCAACGGTGGTGTTTCTGCTTGCGAAACCCCTGCACGCGGACGTCGCCATTGGCCGCGAATTCCAAAGTCGAATAGCCGTTGTTTTCGACACCATCCCCCTCCACCATCGCTACCAGCGTACAATAGTGCACGCCGTTGATTTCCTTGTAGTCGTTGTGGTGACTGTGACCTTGAAACACAGCGACGACGTTTCCGGATTCCTCGAGGATCGTCCGAATCTCGGCCGCGTTCTTCACGCCGTACGGGCTGCCCACGTCGAATCGCTGATGGGCGAAAACCACTGTCTTGCGGGAGTTCGCTGACAGGTCATCTTTCAACCAAGCGGATTCGGCTGCGGGAATGTTCGGATCGGTCCAAACAAAGTTCTTTCGCCCGTAAGGCTCGCCGTCACTACGAAAACACGAATCAAGAACGATGAAATGCACGGCGCCCACGTCAAACGAATAATAAGATCTTGGTTTCCCAACACCCGTGAGGAATTCATCCTTGGTCAGCGAATACACACAGTGGTTTCCCAAGACGTAGTGCTTGTCGCCGGGAATCTTAGTGAATGCTTCGTTAATCTGCTGAAGGTACTTTTTTTCAGTCACAACGTCATCCGCGGCGTCAATAAAGTCGCCCAATTCGACGACAAATTGAGGTTTCGAAGCGGCGATTTCTTTGGCCGCCTCGGCTAGTTTTCTCGGCGTCTCGCGGTAGTGGCGTGAACCTGCCGGTAGCTTGTCGGCAAAATGCAGATCCGTGATCATCGCCCCACGTACCACCGTTTCCTGCGTCAATTCGGCGGCAAACAACGCTTCCCACTTGGAGATCGGCAGGGCTGATCCCGTTAACAACAAAGCACCGTTGCGGAGCACGGCGCGACGTCCCAGCTGGACCAATTTGTCTGTCATGTCAGAGCCTCTCAGTTGAAACCAGTTTGCACTGAGCAGTAGATCGTGCAGCGTTGGATTGTGCCACCCACGCCCTAGGCCGTCATGGTAACATACGAGCTACGGTTTTTCTTGAATGCAAAGACCCCTCCGTCAGAACACCGCGACACACATCACGCCTCCAGTCCACCACCGCCAGGAATCGTAATGAACAACCGACTTATTAGCGCCGTCTTCGTGTTGTCCGCCACGCTGTTTATCCTGGTCGGCCATAGCCCTGGCACCCTGGCAGCTACCGATCTACGTGCAGGGGCGGCTGTTTCGGATATCACGCCTCAGGTGGGAGTGTCGTTGGATGGCCCGATCAGCAAGAACGGGCCCGTCACAGCAATTCACGACCGTTTGCACGCGCGTGCTTTGGTGCTGGCCGATGGCACCACGCAACTGGCACTCGTTGTCTGTGATGCCTGCATGATCGGTCGCGACGTGTTTGACGCCGCCAAAGAAATCGCACAGCGGCAGACTGGATTGCCAGTCACTCACATGCTGATGTCCGCCACGCACACGCACGCAGCACCGCGCGCAACTCACATCGGAACGTCCGAACTGGACGACGAGTATCATCGGTTCTTGGCGCAGAGGATTGCCGAAGCGGTCGTGCAGGCGAATGCGAATCTCGCGCCGGCCCAAATCGGCTGGACGTCGTTTCCCAGGCCCGATTTGATTCGGTGTCGCCGGTCTCTTTGCGAACCAGACAGTGTGGGCGCAAATCCGTTTGGTAATCTAGGCGAACGGATCAAATCCGTCTCCGGAAAAAGCAACGCCGTGATCGAACCAGCCGGGCCAGTCGATCCGCAATTCTCGGTCCTGTCAGTACGACACGTTGACGGCAAGCCGCTGGCGGTCATGGGAAATTTCAGTGTCCATTATTGCGGTGGCTACCAACGTGGTCTGGTTAGCGCCGATTACTTCGGTCATTTCGCCACAGCCCTTCAGGCTGATCTGGATGCGGGAGACAGCCACCCGCCGTTCGTTGGCATGATGTCCAATGGAACCAGCGGCAACACTGGTGCCATCGAGCGGAACGGCAAGAGCTATCCGCCGTTCGAATGGATGAAAGTCTCCGCGCGAATCCTGGCAGACGAGACGCTGCAAAAACTGAAGATCATCGATTACCGTCGGAATACGCCGCTGGCTGTGCATGAAGCTGAACTGGCGCTCGCGGTACGCAGGCCGGACGCCGAACGGTTGGCCTGGGCGCGCAAGATGCAGAATGTGCCGTCCAAGAAACATCCGCATCGCTGGACCTCGGTCTACGTCAACGAGGCGTTGCATCTAGAGAAGTATCCGCCCACCGTGGATCTAAAGCTGCAGGCGATTCGAATTGGCGAGTTGGCGATCGCGGGGATCCCCTGCGAAGTGTTCGCCGAAACGGGTTTGCAGATCAAGAAGGAGAGCCCACACAAGGCGACCTTTGTCATGGAATTGGCGAACGGGTACGGTGGTTATCTACCTCCCCCACGTCAACACGAACTGGGTGGTTACGAGACGTGGCCGGCTCGGTCGAGTTTTCTCGAAACTGCGGCCGAACCGCGAATTCGAGACATGATTTCGCAGTTGCTGCATAAAGTGCGCCGTCAGCCTTGATTAGAAAGCGAGTCAACATGCATTTCATCTTGCGATCCCCTCGAAATCGCTTGTCCGTCTCGAACCTGCTCACTGCTGTCTTGCTCGGCGCGCTTTTGTCACAGGGTACGACGACGACCAGCATTGCCGCCGCGCCCGCCGCAGGTTCACTGCGATTGACATTGCCCAAAGAGCTTGTCGCCATCGAAGGAATCGAGACGGGAATCTACTTTGACAACATCGTCTTAACGGACAATCCCAACGACTATCGATTTCAGGTCGAATGTAAGATTGGCATCGTTGAAGCGCGGCGATGGTCGCTACCGGCAAGTTCCTCTCGCGTCGGCAAGTATCGCTTGACAATCACGGTAGAAGATTCATCGGGTCAATCAATCACAACCGCGTCGACGACGTTGCGCGTTCTGCCCGCCAAGCTTGGCAGTGAGCAACATTTCCGTCTGTTGCTCATCGGGGACAGTTTGACGCACGCGACGGCCTACCCCAATGAAATCGCCGAGCTGTTTTCATCACCGATGAATCCGCGGTGCCAGATGCTGGGCACCCATCGGCCGACAGCTGCCGCTCCAGGTGTTGCCCACGAAGGCTATGGCGGTTGGACATGGCAACGATTTGTGTCGAAGTACGAACCCGCGCCGGACGGGTCGCATCGCAAGCGGAGCAGTCCGTTTGTGTTTCTAGACAAGGCCGGTGTGCCCAATCTGGACTTGGCCCGTTACTTTGACGAGGCTTGCGAGGGCAACCCTCCCGATTTTGTCGTCTTCATGCTGGGAATCAATGACTGTTTCAGCGCCAACCCGGATAGACTCGAAGCCATTGACGAGCGCATTGACACAATGTTCGCGCACGCTGATAAGTTGATCGCAGCGTTTCGACGAGCGGCTCCGCGCGCCCAGTTGGGAATCTGCTTGACGACACCACCAAATTCACGCCAAGCGGCATTTGAAGCCAACTACAAGGATCGCTACAGTCGATGGGGTTGGAAACGAATTCAGCATCGACTGGTCGAACGTCAGCTCGAACGATTTGCTTCCCACGCGGACAGGCAGCTGTTCGTCATCCCGACACAGATGTACCTGGACACGATCGAAGGGTATCCTTCGAATAATGGCGTGCACCCCAACGCTATTGGTTATCAACAGATTGGTCGTACGATTCATGCGTCGCTGATGTCGCGATTGGCCGATGCAAATTCTCTCTTCGAAAGCAAATAATCCATGCCACGCTGCGGTCGAGTTATTGTCGTTCTGTTGATCTCATTGACTTCTCCTGGCGTGATGGCGGAAGAGCCCGCGCCGCGAGCAGCACGGTCTGTTCACCTGTGGTACCAAGCGCCAGCCGCGGTGTGGTTTCAGAATGAACTGGTTGTCGAAGAATCTCAGAACGGTTCGTACTTCATGGCTTGTGGCTTTCAGCATGGCTACTTCGGTATGCAGCAACTGCGTTCACCTGACAAGAAGGTGGTGCTCTTTTCCGTTTGGGACCCAGGGAAGCAAAACGATCCCAACCGCGTAGCCGTCGAAAATCGTGTCAAGGTGTTGCATCAAAGCGATGGGGTCCGCGTCAAGCGCTTTGGCGGCGAAGGAACGGGTGCTCAGAGTTTCTTTGATTACAACTGGGAGATCGGGGAGACCTGCCGATTTGCAATTCGCGCCGAACCTCAGGATAAGGTGACGGCCTATTCCGCTTATTTCTATCTAACCGACCGGAAGACTTGGAAACATCTGGCCACGTTTCAAACTCAAACCGGCGGTGCACCGCTGAAAGGTTTCTACTCGTTCATAGAGGATTTTCGCCGCGACGGTGTTAGTCCCAAACAGCAGCGGGCAGGTCGTTTTGAAAATGGATGGGTGAAAACCACCGACGGCGCATGGGTAGAATTGACCAAGGTGGTTTTCACCGCCGACGGCACTCCCCTGTCAAACATCAATGCACAAGTGGTCGAAGACGGATTTCGTCTGGAAACCGGTGGGAACACAAAACAGCAGACAGACCTGCGGAGTCGCCTTGAAAGAGAGTCGAGCGGCTTAAAGCGACCCGCGGTCGCGCCTCCGGCCGAGGCAGCTGGCCCTGTGGAGCCGTGCTTGTGAATAAAGCATTCGTCAAAGAATCAGAAGACCCAGGAGACCGCTGTCCTGCCTGTGGTGGATTCGGACGAACCGTCCAGCAAAACACGCTCGGCGCGCACGTATCGAATGAGGCTCGCGCCCACTTGGCCGAATCTGCCTACTTCTGCTCAGAGCCAACCTGCGAGGTCGCCTACTTCGATCAGTTCGAACAGTTCGTCAAGGTGGAACAGCTAACCACACCGCTTTATCCCAAGGACCCCGATGCGCCGATATGCAACAGCGGAATACACCATGAACCGATTTCATCTCGGCGGGTTGCCACGTTTCTGCCTGATCTTCGTGATTGGGTTGTGCCAACATGCGGCAGCGGCAAACGAACCAATTGCAACGATTGCGGTCGTGTCGAATCCGTACATTACGACGTTGCCCGCCGATCAGATCCTGGATGAACGTGGCACGACCCGAGATTTCATTGCGCACACGGGCCCGGAAAGTATGCGCAAAACGGTGATGCTGTTGAATCACATAGAACCCGACGCCGTCGTCATCCTTGGATCGCAAACCTGGTCTGGGTCAGAGGCGGACTTCGCTGTTGCGACCGAATATGTCGACGCAATTGACGCCCCAACATTCACGACACCTGGCCATTTTGATCGTCCCGCTGGTTCGCTTGAACAATACCGTCGCCACTTCGGTCAACGCGATGCAAGTCTTACGGCGAAGGATATCAACGGTGTGCAGTTGCTCTTTGCCGATGATCTGCACCGTGACCCGGATACCGCGACGGCACGCCTCGAGCAGCAACTTGCGCCTGTGGAAAGGCCAAAGGCCATGCTACTGTTCGGTGGAAAGGCGGGTGATGAATTCAGCCGTTCAAAACTCACCGTGAAACATGCCGCGTTCCGGTCTTTGATCGAAACTCACAAGATCGCAATTCGCTTTGACCCAACGCGCTATTCGCACCAGGTTGGATATGAGGATACGTTGCCGATCTGGACCGTGGGGTCGACGGCCTGGTCGGCACGCGGTGCCGTCAGCGTCGTGCGTGTCTTTTCTGAAACGATTGAAATCGCCGAGGTGACCGATCCAACACAACCGCATTTTTCGCTCAGCGTTCCCAATCCCGTGAATGCCGCTCGCCTTCCCAGCGTCACGGATGATCCCTACGGCTGCCCCTCCTATTCAGCGGACTTGGCGATCAGACCCGATTTCACTTTCGCTCTCATTTCCGATCCGCAATTCGATCGGGCAAAGAATCGCGCGACGCTAATCAAACGAGCCACCGCGGCGATTGATGAACTAAACCGCTTGAAGCCGGCGATGATCTACATCGCGGGTGATCTTGTGAACAACAACTTGCCCGAGGAATGGGAGCTATTTAACCGAACCTTCGCTCGACTTGCCCCGCCGTGGTATGCCGCACCAGGCAACCACGACGTGCTGTTCAATTACGACTTTGTGGAGGCATCCTATTCGAATGCGCCAGAGAAGAATCCTGAATACGATGCCATCGTCAAGCGCGCTGTCAACGCCGCTGCCGAAAACGAAGAGCTATCAGGGCCAACCGCCCTGTTTCAAAAATATACTGGCAATCCGCCACAACAGACGATTGAGCACGGCGACTGCGCATTCATTTGTGTGAGTTTTCTGACGCAACGGGCCGAACCAGAACAACTCGCATTCTTGCGTGAACAATTAGAGCGCACTCAGGAAAAACAGCACGTCTTCGTCGTCGCGCATTACCCGGCACTGCCGGCTTTCGGAAACAATTTGCAGCCGACGCTCGGAGGCAATGAAGTCCTTGGCTTGTTGGGCGAGCACCGAGTCACGGGTTTTCTTTTCGGGCATCGCCACCGGAACGGCTTTCGCTTCCATGAACGGACCGCACACGTTTTGACGGACAATATGGGGACAGTTCATCTACTGCACGTGTTTCCGGACCGCGTCGTGATTGGGCGAAAACGCGTTGGAGCACCGTTGTACGAACAGTTGACGATTTATTCACCGAGAAATTAACGGCTTACTGTGGGCCCAGTTCATGTTGTTGCAGCAATCAAGAATTCGTCAGGCAACGCAACTCGCCCACTTCCAATCACAATCACGGCAGTCGCGAGGTTAGGGAAATCTCTATTCGGATCACCCCCCAGAATGGACTGGATTCTTGTCAGCAGGGGTTCTCAAGACCCAAGACAGCTGTGTAGATTTACGTGTGCAACGCTCGACCACCAATTGGCTGTCGTGAAGTTGCATCGGGCTTGGCGATCTCTTCCCTACAAGTCGGTGGGTTTTAACGTTCGTGCCGCCATGAGCGCCAGCACACGGATGCATTTGTCGCGGAGCCAACACCAATTCTCCTCACAATGGTGCAGTGACTATGTTTTCTTCAGAATTGACCGTATTTGTTGTGGATGATGACACGGCATCCCGAGAGTCCGTATCCTCGCTAGTCAGCTCGATGGGGATTCTCGCGAGAACATTTGCCTCAGCCGAAGACTTCCTCGAAGTCGTCAGTCCCCAAGACTATGGCTGCGTGGTAACTGACCTGCGGTTGGAAGGCATGAGTGGCGTTGACTTGAAGACACAGTTGAACGAGCGTGGGATCGCTCTCCCGACAATCGTGTTAACGGGCTATGCGGACGTCAAGATTGCCGTTCACGCGATGCAACAGGGTGTCGTGACACTTTTGGAGAAGCCTGCAGGCGGGATCGAACTTTCAGATGTCATCCGGTTGGCGCTCGAACAGGACGAAAAGCGTCGCGCCGCAAATGAAGCGCAGCGCGACTTGCGCCGTAGAATCCAATCGCTCACCGAAAAGGAACGGCTGGTCATGGACCTTATCGTCGCAGGACTGCCCAACAAAACGGTGGCTCGGCGATTGGACGTTAGCTTGCGGACGGTTGAATCGAGACGCAAGGCAGTTTTTGACAAACTCGGCGCCCGGTCATTGGCTTTGCTTGTTCAACTGGTGATGCAAGCTGGTGAAACCACTCAGCAAACAGATCGAGGAGTTTTGGTGAGTGTATAGCGCCGACTGCTGTTGGCCTATCGACCGTACTACTCGGGCTTACCCGTTTCAAAATCCGTCGCGTTAACCCAACCGGCGGAGACTTTCTCGCCGCGCATGAACCTCTCGTAGAAGTTTCGCGTGCCTGGATTCGAGTAAACGATTTCGTCAAAGTAGTTTGTCTTCCCGAGAATCCGCGGGTCCTGCTGAATTGTCAATTCGTCGACAAGTTGCTTGGCCAGTAGATTCTTTTCCGCACGATGCTTTTCGCTGACCGCCAAATTGTTAACGCAGTCAGGATCTACTTTCACATCGTACAGCTCTTCTGCAGGTCGTTTTCCGAAACAGAGATTCCAAAACTTGAGCTGCCGGCCAGTGCGCCGCAGCTGCAGGATCGTTGTTTTGGTCGGGCCGCCATCGCAGTTCAAGTAGCCGGTTTCCGGATTGCAAGCAGGCCAACGATCAATTTCGAAGTTGCGAATGTACAGCATGTCATTCTTGAAAATCCCACGGATCGGATAACCCCAATCGTGAGGTCGGCCGATATCGTGCCGCTCCTTGCCAACGAGCACATGGTCGCGGCTCGGATCTACCTGTCCGGATGTGTCGGACACAAAAATCTTCCCCCAGCTTTCACCAGGAGTGGGTGCCATCCCCGATTCCCTCCAATCGACCCCTGCGACGTCCAAGAATGTCGGAGCGACATCGATGAAGCTGAGATAATCGTCGACAGTTCGCCCCGGCGATTTGATTCCCGCCAGCCACATCACCGCCAAAGGGATGTGATTCGAATAGTCGTATGCCTGCCCTTTACAGCGGGGGAAAGGCATCCCATGGTCAGATGTCACGACAACCAACGTATTCTGCAATTGGTCAGCTGCTTCGAGACGGTCCAGGATCTGTGAAAGGTGATTGTCAAAATGTTCGACTTCCACAGCATAGTCCAGCATGTCGGTTCGAATCGTCTCGTTGTCTGGCCAGAAGGCGGGGACGTGCTTGATGTCGACAATCCTCTTGTCCTTCTTGGTGACGCCTGCACCATATTCGTAGCCACGATGCGGCTCCGTCGTACCGTACCAAAAACACCACGGTTTATCGGCGGGTACCGCCGCCAGAAAATCGCCAAAGTTGCCCGCGTAATCATTGTTCGAAATCGCACGTGCCGGTGGCTTGGCCTTACGTTTGGCAAACGGCTTGCCCGTCATGGCGCGCTGCTTGCCCTGCCCGTCCTTCGCGATCCCCGGCCCCCAGCCTTTGCCCGTGTAACCGACGAAGTAACCGTTCTCGGCTAGCGCTTCAGCGTACGATTTGAATTCTGGCGGGAATAGGCAAATGTGATTGCACGCGTCTTTCAATTGCCACGAATTGCGTCCCGTTAGCAGACACGCGCGCGACGGCGCACACTTGGCGTTGGGAGTGTATGCGTGAGTGAATAGAATTCCGTCGCGCGCGACTCGATCGAAGGCGGGCGTCTGAACCCACTGGTTACCGTATGCACCGGCGTGTCCGTATGACCAATCGTCGGCGATTGCAAAGAGGATGTTCGGCGCCGTCGAATCGGCAGCTGCTAGTTGAGTAGCGAAAGACACGACGATGAAGACAAGCAGAGAAACAAATCGAAATGTGCGAAGCGTCATCATGAAATCCCTCTTGTTGACGGTCAATCGTAATACAGCGGTCGGTACTCGTAGAGCGAACGGTTTTCCAACTCTGGAAACGGCTCACCTGGGGGCGGTGTCGCTTCGATGCGATGAATGAGTTCGATCAAGACAACTTGCCTCGCGGTTTCGCCCGCGCCAAGACGCCGATACGACAAACGGCCAGCGAACGCGGATCAACTCCGAATACGGCATTGGAGGTTACGGCAAGTCGAGCCCCAATTGACGTATATCCGATTGTGTGGACCTCTGAGGTGTGGTTCTGACCATTCATTTGCGACAACTCCGATCCACTCGAATTTACCTTATTCGGTTAGGAAAGCGAATTGCCTCGCCCCAGTTCTCGACACCAGTTCAAGTCGTACAATCAGCGAAATACGAGGCTGAGCCGCCCGAGCCGCTTGAATTGGACGCCACAACAATTCATGATCAGATCTTGAGTTGGAAGCTACCACGACCACGATAGGGAAAGCGAGAATCTAGCCCGATGTCATTCAACCCGATACGAAACTGGCTCGTTCTGTTCTTGCTCGTGGTCGGATTTCTCTTACCGAGCGTTGGATTCTCCGCGAAACCCCCAAACGTCCTCGTGATCATCGCGGACGATTTGGGGTTTTCCGATCTGGGATGCTACGGCGGAGAAATCGCGACACCTAATCTGGATCAGCTGGCCAGCGAAGGCCTGCGCTGCACGCAGTTTTATAATACGGGGCGCTGCTGGCCGACCCGAGCCGCAGTCCTGACTGGCTTCTACCCGCATCAAGTCCGACGCGACACGTTACCCGGTGTGAAGCCGAGCGGCGGTCGAGGAAAACGTCCCGCATGGGCACCCTTGTTGCCGATGCGACTGAAGCCGCTTGGTTACCGGTCGTATCACTCGGGCAAATGGCACTTGGATGGGATGCCGATCGCAACGGGTTTCGATCGATCGTATTATCTGCGCGACCAAGGACGCTTCTTCAATCCGCAGGTCCATTGGGAAGATGATCGCAAGCTACAGCCTGTTGAACCGAATTCGGACTATTACGCGACAACGGCGATCGCAGACCATGCGATCGACTGCCTAAGCGAACATGCCACCAAGCATCGTGATCAGCCGTTTTTTCATTATCTTGCGTTCACGGCGCCTCATTTCCCCTTGCACGCATTGCCGGCGGATATTGCTCGCAACCGCCAAGCTTACACCCGGGACTGGGAAGCTGTGCGCGCAGCACGCTGGCAGAAACAGCTGGCAATGGGCCTGCTGTCCGGCACGCTGTCCGAGGTCGAACGCAAGCTAGGACCGCCGTATGACTTTCCCGACGCGATAAAACAGCTCGGTCCTGGCGAAGTGAATCGCCCCTTGCCCTGGGAAGACTTGACCAACGTACAAAGAGTATTTCAGTCTGCGAAAATGGCCATCCACGCTGCGATGATCGATCGGGTGGATCGTGAGATTGGCCGAGTGCTCGCCCAATTACGCGCCATGGATGCCTTCGAGGATACCCTGATCCTGTTCCTTTCGGACAACGGTGCCAGTGCGGAGATCATGGTCCGCGCCGACGGCCACGATCCGGCGGCGTCGGCAGGCTCGGCCAAGTCCTATCTGTGCCTTGGTCCTGGTTGGTCCACAACGTGCAACACACCATTTCGAAAACACAAGACGTGGGTCCACGAAGGTGGAATCGCAACACCGCTGGTCATTCATTGGCCTAAAGGGATCAAGGCGAAAGGTGAACTGGACGACACCGTCGGCCACGTCATTGACCTCGTGCCCACCATCCTGAACGTGACTGGGCTCGACGCGCAGCCCGCGACGCAAGGCGATGTGGCGACGGACCAGGACGTACCACAGTTTCCCGGCAATAATTTGCTGCCTGCGTGGCAACACAGGACACCTGTTGATCGGAAGTTCCTTTGGTGGTCGCACGAGGGAAATCGAGCAATTCGGATTGACGATTGGAAGCTGGTTGCCGCCGGGGAAAAAGGCGCATGGGAATTGTACGATCTAAAGACCGATCGAACGGAAACGAACAATCTGGCGCAGCAGTTTCCAGATCGCGTCGCGGAACTGGCGGATGCTTGGAAGTCCCATATGCTCGAATTTCGCGCGACGGCACTCCGTGATCTGGATTCCCAATGAGACTAAGAACGACGAAGGTGTGACAGCGGATTAGGCGATGCGTTCCGCTGGTTGCGTCGGGGGCAGACGAATTGTGGCTGTGGTGCCCGCGCCAAACTCGGAAGCTAACTGAAACTCGCCACCGAGCCGCCCGAAGACGTTATGGGCCAAAAACAAGCCCAGCCCCATGCCTTGGCCCGGTTCTTTCGTCGTAAAGAAGGGCTCGCTTGCTCGGACCAGATCATCGGACTTCATGCCCGTTCCGTTGTCGGAGACCTGAATCCGTAGATTGTCTGCATCGACAGTGACCGTCAGATTAACAAGTTCGGACGAGGGGCTGGCATCGAGCGCATTGCGGACGATGGCACGGATGGCTTGCGCCGTACCAACAAGTGGCAAGACGACATCCCTTTCTCCGGCATCGCTCGAGAACTCAGCCCGAACACGGTCGCCACGACGGACGACATCTAACACCTCTTCGATCAACTCGCGTACCGTTACCCGGCGCATCACTTCACCAGTCGCCTGCCCCGCACTGCTACTCATTTCATTCAAAATCCGGCGACAATGATCCAATTCGCTTCGAATCAAGCCCACATCTTCAATGACGGTGTTGGGAACTTGGGTCCCTTCGAGGTGTTTGGCCAGATCCTTGGCAATGACGGCAATGGTGGAAAGAGGCGATGCCAGCTCATGGCCCGCTCCAGCTGCCAGAGTTGCGAGTGCTTCGAGTCGTTCGCTCCGCGAGCGTTGCATTTCCGCGACTCGCAGCTGGAATTCTCGATACTGTAACTCGCGAGTAACGCGCGTAATGAAGTACACAGTGACACTCCCGCACGCGGCCAACGCAACGATCAGTCCTAGTTCTTGCAACGTGGGTGTGCGATCCAACGGCAATGCCATACGCACCGGCTGATCAAGTTCTGGCAGCACAACGTGGTCAAAAAACAGCCCGCCCAGGCAACTGATGGCGAACACGGTCAGTGCCCAACACCAGCGACTTGGCAACACCACAGCCGCCAATGAGAGATTGACCAAGTAAAAAATGACAAACGGATTCGCCGGCCCGCCTGACAAGTACAGCAGAAATGTCAAAGAGACCAGGTCTAACGTCATCACAACGGCCAACAGGCGAATGTCGCGAACCACGTTATCCAGCGAATTTTGAGATCCTGCGTGACTTCGTAGCCAGAGGGCGAACACCGTATTCGTCGCGGCCGTAAATGCCACGATGGCCAGAAGTGGTAGAGCCCGCAATTCAACACGCAACACCAGGATGGCGACACCGATCGTGATCAACTGTCCCACAACAGCGACCCAGCGTAGCCGCAGCAGCCAAATGGCATTCACCGCCAATCGATCGTAGCTACGGTCCACTGGGGTCGAGCCGGGCATGTCAGTCCTTTGCGTGGATGACCACCGTTTTCGATTCGGTCATCTCTTGGATGGCGTATTTCGGGCCTTCTTTGCCCATCCCACTTTCCTTCAACCCACCGTAAGGAATAAAATCGGCGCGCCACATGGGCCCCCAATTAATCTGAATATTCCCACTATCGACCCGTTTGGCGAACTTCATCGCCGCGTCGAGATCCTGAGTGAAGATACCGGCACTCAAGCCGTAGACGGAATCATTCGCCAATGTGATTGCTTCGTCAATATTCTTGGCATTGCTGACGCCAACTGCTGGGCCAAACAGTTCGTCACGACTGAATCGCATCTCAGGTGAAACATCTGCCAGCAGGGCTGGGACGACATTGGCACCTTCACGCTGCCCGCCACACATCAGGCGAGCACCGCCAGCGACTGCTTCGTCGATGCGTGCGGCAACACGTTCGGCGTCGCCTGTGCGCACCATTGGCCCCATCCCCGTCGACGCACTCAGTTGATCGCCCGTAACGATTGATTCGATCGCTGGCTGTAATCGTTCAATCACTTCCCCGTAGATTGAATCAATAGCAATTACGCGCTGTGTCGAGATGCAAACCTGGCCTGCGTTGGCGAAACCGGTTTTTACCGTCGCTTCGATAAACTTCGTCATGTCTGCGTCCGGCATCACAATCAAGGGGCTGTTCGACCCCAGTTCCATAGTGACTTTCTTGAGCCCGGCAACCTGGCAGATCCGACGCCCAACTTCCACGCTTCCCGTAAAACTGATCTTCCGAACGCGACGGTCGGCACATAACGTCTCCCCGACAGCCGATCCACTGCCGGTCACGCAGTTGATTGCCAACGGCGGGAGCCCTGCTTCCAAGAGAATTTCGACCAGTTTGAGTGCCACAAGCGGAGTGTCGCTGGCCGGTTTGACAATGACCGAATTACCCGCGGCCAGGGCGGGGCCAACTTTGTGACACACCAGATTCAGAGGGAAGTTGAATGGCGTGATCGCCACGACGACGCCGCAGGGGACGCGCAAGGTAAAGCCGATCTTTCCCTCCGCGCCAGGCGCACCATCCAGTGGCAACAGTTCGCCAGTCAGTCTTTTGGCTTCTTCGGCGGAAACTTCCATTGTGATGGCGGATCGGCTCGCTTCGAAGACTCCTTCGCCGAGGACCTTGCCTTCCTCTTCGCTGATCGTACGACCCAGTTCCTCTTGACGCTGAACCATCAAGTCGGCGGCGCGACGCAATATCTTGTAGCGATCGTACGCAGGCATTTCTCGCATTAGCCGTGCACCTTCGACGGCGCCGGCCAATGCTGCTTCTACGTCATCGGGCGACGCTTTGGGAACAGTATCAATGACCTGGCCACTAAACGGGTTGCAAACATCAATCCGCTCGTCACTTTCCAGCCACTGACCTCGAACAAACATTTTCATGGGTTGACTCCAAGGATCGACGTTCTGTTTCTTGTCATGGTCGCAAGCCAGGCTAAACCTACAGCGTCATCGTGCAAGGACGATTACAACCACGAATTACGCGAATAGAGTGTGATTTTGGCATTCGACTCTGCATTCGACTCTGCATTCGACTCTGCATTCGCTCTCAACCATTGCTCAACAACGACTTCAGCGTTCTCAGATCGTTCTTCAAGGCGGCCGTGTTCTCTTCGCTACCGCCTTTGGGCAAATATTCGACATGCAACGAAATCGGCCCCGCGAATCCCGATCTTTTGAGCAGAGGGAAGAAGGCAGAATCGACACGTCCCTGGCCCAACGGCACATTCTTGGGCTTGCGACCGTCCCACACAAAGTCCTTCACGTAAACGGCACCAAGATGCGGGCGAACGACGCCAAAGTCAATCGGCCAGGCCAAGCCACCTTCGACCGTCGCATGACGAATGTCGAATGCCACACCCACGTCTTGCGGATCAATATCTTGAAGCAAATAACGCAAATCCCAAACCGACGCGCCGACAATTCGATTTCCCGAGTGATTCTGATAGACGGCAGTCATTCCCAGTTCGCGATTGAGTGCCGCCAACTCCTGCAGCGCCGGCTTAAAGGAATCCAATTGGGAGATGATGGGACGATTGGCGTCGTATCGATAGTAGGCCATTCGGTATTTCTTGACCCCTAACCCGGCTGCTGTCCGCAACACTTTTTCGGTGTGCGGCTGGTCAACACGATTGACACTGGAAGCCATGACGGTGATTTCCAGGCGGTGTTTGGCAAGCGCTTCGACCAACTTCGGCAGTTCATCGACAACGCGCTCAGGAAGCACTTGCCCATTGTCTCGGATCGTCGCTTCAATGCCATCGAATCCCAACTTCGCGATGGTTCGTGCCAACGTATCGTTGTCCATCGTTTGGAGGAATTTAACGAAGGCACAAAGCGTGTTCTTCGGCTGCGTTGGTGTCGGTTGGGCGTTCGTCGGTCCTGTTGCCACGAGTGTGCCGGCTACGGTGCTCGCCAAGAACGTACGTCGGCTTAGCATGTTGTTGAACACCATTGGACTCACCTCCTGGGCATTTTGGCTTGGCGATTCGGAAAGATTGTCAGTTTTCTCGCTTTTGCTACGATAGCAACTTGCCTGCGGGTTGTCGCCTGGCACGCACCGCAATCGAGAAAGGAATTCGCCCCGAAAGTCAGGAGAGTGTCATCAATTTTGCCAAACGCAAACGCACACTTCGTGAGCGGGCCCACGCCAACCGTCGCCGGCAAGAGCGCAAAGACGAGCTCAGTCGTGAAATCGTGGCCCGTTTCATGCAATTGTCGGAATACCGTGCCGCTAAGACCGTGATGTTCTATCTGGACGTGAGGACGGAAGTGCGCACGCGTCATGACCTCCAGGCGGCGTTGGATAGTGCAAAGAAGATCGTCGTGCCCTGGTGCCTGAATGGCGAATTGGAACTCTTCCACTTGGAGAACATCGACGAATTGAAAACTGGGATGTACAAGATCCTCGAACCACGCTCCGAATTGCAGGAGGTCAAATCGAAATCGGTCGCGGTCGCAGAACTGGATTTGATCATGGTGCCAGGTGTGGCATTCGACCGACGCGGCGCGCGGATGGGGCACGGCAAGGGATATTACGACAAACTACTCCGGCACGCCCGCCGGGATGCGCCACTGGTTGCAATTGCGTTCGAATGCCAACTATTCGCAGGGATCCCGACAGAAAATCACGATATCTTCATGGACAAGATTCTCACTGAGAAAGAAACCTATCAAGGACAGGGGCGGTCGTGAGCACCAACGGACAAGTGAGATTATTGGCAGGGTCAGCGTTCTAATTGAGGCGTTAGCGCATCATTGAGGTCGGGGCACCTCATTTTCTCGCCATTGATAAGGGAAGGTTGCCACTCGGCGATAGGACATTTGGCCAAGAGCCTCAAGATTCTTTGACTCGCTCCACATGCGCAGTATGTTTTGTTGCACTTGTGCCCCTGGGGAGAGGTGCAGGTGTGCGTGCGCGGCGGGGAAGCTGGGAGCTTGAGGGGACCCCGCCGCGTTTTTTTCTTATTTCGCCAAGGTGATGTCAACAGGGGCGCTCGGCTGTGCGATCGCGCTGTCCTGCCATCGGAAGGTGAACGATTCAAACGATTGGCACGCGCAATGACAGACGTGATTCACGGTTTCATCGAAAATGAATGCGTCCGTCGTGATCGTCGCGGTGGTTTCACACTCATCGAAGTC